>Ga0209086_10001374_pt1 | contig 19873 bp, 20 predicted proteins | sample M_130207_XF_Meta_FD_187312 | JGI IMG/M metagenome (GOLD analysis project Ga0209086, IMG submission 187312) | Freshwater microbial communities from Lake Montjoie, Canada to study carbon cycling - M_130207_XF_MetaG (SPAdes) (version 2) | ecosystem: Environmental > Aquatic > Freshwater > Lake... | reverse complement strand
ATGCGTCTCAATATGGATGATCTGATTCTGCGTATCGGTGACGATTGGCATGTTGCCCTGATGCAGCGACGCATGCTCCAGAACGGCCAGAGCGGCCTGATCTTGAGTGCGAGAAGATTGGAGCTGCGAGGGCAAGTAACGATCCACCATCTGTTGGCCAACCTGTGCGGCAATATAGTCCTTGAGCAGGTTAATTTTGCCGCCCTCTGGAAGGGAGCCGGACAACTGGAGAAGAGTTCCAAGAAGCTGCTGCTTCGCGAACTGAGAACCTTGGCCGACCGTACGAGTCGCCTCAACGTAGTCGATGTCCATCATCGCCTGAATCGGAACACCACGCTCTTTGCATCGACGCTGGAACTCGATGGCGTCCTTGTCCGACTTGGTAATCGGATTGAGATTAGGATCTGAGGCACGGTTGTACCGCTCTTCAAAGAAAGAATCCAACTGGTTGTAATACCGACTCAACTGAGTCTTACCTATGGCCGATTGCTGCGACGAAATGATCTGCATTTCGGTGGCAGTTCTCGGGTTGCCAGTCTTGTTGAGCGATTGGCGATACTGAGAGAGATTGCCTTGCAGAACATTCTCAAGATCCGCGTTGACCGCCATAGGAGCGTCCAGAACACCGGCAATGTTCTGCTGGATGACTTCGTAGTCTGGAGGAAGTATCGCATACGGTCCTTGTTGAACGACGCTGGTCTTACTCAGCGCATTGGCATTCAGGGGTCGGAACAGAATCTGAGTCCGCGCAAACGCGCTGTCTACCATCGAGCAACGGAGACGATTCTTCAGCTCCATTGCCTGAAGCATCTTAATGCCAAGACCCTTTACGCCGTGATGCTCGCCGTCGCCACGGTCGTAATACATCGGATGAATGACCTGCTCCCACCGGCTGAACCGACGAAGCTTGCGATACATGAAGCTCTCGCTGTCGCGTTCATCGATGATGGCGTGGCTGATCTGACCATCGAATTCCTTGTAGAAAACGTGGCACATCAAGACCACCTCGGAACGTGCGCTGAACGTAATGTCGTTTGAGCGAAGCTGCTTCTGGAAGAACTCCCAGTCGTACTGCACACCTGAGCGATACGGTTCGGGCATCGCAGCGCGGATACGCTGACGAACGTAGCTCACGTCCCAGCCGGAAGCTTTTGCTGCCTCTTCGTCTTGGATCTTCTCGAACAGGTCATCCACGCCCATGCGAGTACGGACGCAGGCTACCTTCCAGTCGCTGACGTTAGACTTGGTGCCATCGGGGACGAGTAGATCCGTCGCCATAATGGCTTTGCAGCGCCAGTTGGTGTTGTCCTCAAAGATCAGCGGACCATCTCCAATGAGAACCATCTCACGCTGCGAGAGCTGCATGATGTAGTCGAAGTCCTTGTCGAGCTTCTGGAGACGATCAAACTCTTCGGTGATGATCTTCGACCATTCCTCCCGCTTATCCATGTCATTACCGTAAGCAGTACGGACATTTGCGTACGTCGGCACCTCGGCGAACACGTCATAGAAGGAAGACATGGCCAACGTGAGGAACGCTTCCGATTCACGGAAGTTGACGTTGGTGCGGAACGCTTGGTTATTACGGCGCAGTTCTGCTGGATTGTACGGAGGATTTCCATCAACGAGTCCGCGAAGCTTTGCGCGAGTGCTATTGCGAAGCTCATCGGCCATGATTAGCTTCTGAAATATCTCGCGAGCGGATGCCGCGTCGGCGATACGAGTTTCCGGGGCTTTGCCCTCCTCGTTAATGGTTTCGAGCGGTAGTTGGGCTAGGTTTCCGTACATGATCGTTTTTTCCAGCAGTGAGCCGGGAGGTTTTCGTTCTCTGTAGCGTCCGAGAATTTATGAAGGGTTTCAATGGGAAACCAAACCATGCTCCTGATGAAGCAACCGCAAAACTCGCAGCTTTGCAGACTTTCGTCTACTGGAGTGCTGCCGTGTTGAGAAAAAGTTTTAACAGCATCCTTCAGGACGCGAGCATTACAACCAGTGCATCCAAGGGGCTTTCGATTGAATGGACAAGTTGAGCAAATGTTTGCGCGTCGATTTGCTTCCGCTTGACCAACCTTGCCGCCGCCAACGGTAAGACCGTGCAGAAGGCTCATGCTGAATCGGATGACATCTCCGAGCTGAAGCGATTTCAAACCTGCTGGCTTGGGGATATTAACTTCATCGTAAGAGCAATCGGCACCGTTACGACACGCATATTCGGTGATTAAAGTGTCAAGGTTGGCGGGGATTTTAATCGCATTCGCCGTGTAATGGTTACGAATAAACTCATGGAGTTGCGGCCATGATCCTCCGGCGATTTCGATTCCGGTTTCAGGAACTCGATAACTCCATCCACCGGGAATCACCATGTGTTCGTTCAGCACCTTGTATCCACTCATACGTCTCCTTCGTAATAAATTGAGTCAGCGTCCCTGACTAGTTTTTCCCACACCTTGTCAGCTTTTGTTGCTCGCGGCTCAAATGACGCAGTTTTGCGCACTAGATCAAGCAAGACTACAGCAGCGTCGGCCAAATCAGGCGATTTGCCGGTTCTCTGTTTCATAACGGTCTTTGATTCGACCGATATCTTTCGCTTGGAATCATCAAACATTCGCGCACAGAACTCTTGAAGAGTCTCAATATCCATGCCTCCCAGACGCTCCTCAACGGCCCATTTGCGCATCGAGAACCATAACTCAGTCACCTTTCTATCGTAAGCCTCATTGCATGGCCTACTGTCTTCGTCGCTGACGGGAATCGTTGACGGAGAACCGCCGAACTCGACGCGATGAACCACACCCCATTCGCGAGTCAGAATGTCGGCCAACCCGCCACCTTCGCCGCTTGAATCGAGAGCAAACCTGTCAGGCGGAACACCTCGCTTGTTGCACTCCTCTTTAACCCGATTGGCTATCTGGTAATGAACTGGCTCGGTTAGCTGCGCATTAGGGGATATCTGGATAATGTCCTGAAAAAGTATGCTTAGTTTGTCGTTTGCGGTTCCAACCTTGGCAAAGCGAAGGACGCATCTGTCGCCACCAAAACCCGGATCAAGACCGGCAACAACTTGGACATTGGTGGTAAACACCAAATTCTTTGTAGGTGTGTGCGTCTCGATGAGCGATTCGGACAAGACCGTCTTGACCATGCCGTCAGGACTCCAGAATCCGCGTGTGTACTTCCAGAACGTAGGACTCTGTTCGCCCTCGTGGCGCATCGCAGACAAGACCTGATCGTGAGTGATAAGGTATGGATACTTTGTGCGTCCTTCGCTGATGTTGGGCGACTTCATGCCGTCAAAGCGTCGGCACATCCCGCGTTCTGTCAGCCAATGCTGGTCTTCAATCGTAACGCTGCGCCAACCCTTTGCCGGTGTGCAGAAGCGTCCATGAGGATCAAACTTTGAGGCAGGGTTACCGATGACCAGCATCTTGAACTCGCGGCAACCCTTAGAAAGGTTCGTACACGCTTCGAAAGCCGCTTCAGGCGTATCCGTAGCTTCGTCGATAATAACCATCACACGCTCGGCGTGGATGCCCTGAATGTTGGCCACAGCCTTTGATGTGTTGCCCTCGGCGACGGCGATAGCGGAAATGGAATGTCGGTCGTCGCCTTTGATAGCCTGAAGGCTCATCTTCGAATCGACCATGTTTCCGGGGAATCCTCGCGATTTCCGAACAAGATCCTGAAGATTTGCCCACATACGCTTTCGGATCATCTTTGCCGTTGTAGACGTGAGAACAACGGTTGTCTTGGACGGGTTGGCCAACCACCAAACAGTCGCAAAGAGCGTCGCGCCGAAGGTTTTTCCGCTCGCGCCGCAACCTGCCCATCCGACGTAGTCGTGTTCGCAAAGACCTTCGACTTGTGCTTCAAGCCACGGGTTCCAGCTCATCTTCGGCCATAACATTTTCGTGGCGTTACGAAAATGATCAAAAGTGCCTAGACCTCCTTCATTCGGTTGGAGCCGATTTCGGAATGCGTAGAGTTCCAGTTCTAGGTCTGGAATCTTGACGGGCGAACGAATCCCGTACTTGTGGTCGATCAATGGATGCTCTGACACTTGCTCTGCCATAGTTTGGCCTTGCATTAGTTGTCGTTGGACTTGAGGTTCTGCGAAAGGAAAAATATGCCGTCGCAACTTATTTCTTCAACCGGCTGTTGCCAACCTTGCGACTCCGATCCGATTGTCGTAAACACGCCCGGACCTCAAGGTAATCCCGGCACCAACGGAACGAATGGCGCAAACGGAGAAAATGCGTTCTCGTATACGACCGCGTCGTTTGTAGTTCCGACGTTTGGAGCATCGGTTGTCGTTCCGGTTGCGAACACTTCGTTTCTTCCAGAATCGGTTGCTGGACAGTTTTTTGTCTCCGTTCAGGGATGTGGCTACTTGCAGGTTACATCGGTAGACGGATTGCTGGTGACACTTCAAAATCCGCTTGCAGGTGTTCTCGGAGTCCCAAATGCGATTCCTACGACGGTAATTCCACTTGGTTCGCTTATCACGCTGTCGGGTGCGATTGGCGCTACGGGTGCGGCTGGTGTGGCCGGTGGCGCGCCATCTGCCGGAACGTACATTCTTCGAGTTCCTGACGCAGCACTCGCAAGCGCAACGGCGCTCAATTCGTTTTCATCCGGTTACATCAAGACTCAAGGGTCGAGCGGATCTGGATTTCTATCGACCGTCGCAACGGTTCCTGTGGGAGACATCAGCGGCGTGTTGCCGGTTGCAAAAGGTGGAACAAACGTAGCAACCGTACCTACCAATGGCCAACTACTGATTGGCAATGGAACCGGCTACACGTTGGCAAGCCTTACCGCAGGATCGAACATCACGATTACGCCGGGTGCGGGAACGATCAGCATTGCATCGACGGCAAGCGGGGCAGCGTTCAGCTACGTCACGTTTACGCGGAGGTTGACTGGCAACAACCTGATTGCGTCTGGAGCCACTAAAAATCCATTTAGCCTTGGAGATTTTCCTTCTGGATCTTGGGCAGGAATAGATACCGCGTCTGGATTTACTGCTGCGACTGGTCGATTTACGGCTCCTTACACTGGATACTATAAAATTGATGCGGTGTTTAATCTGCTCGGAAATACTGGTGTTGCGAGCGTAATTGTGTTCTTGCGTAAAAATGGAATAACAAACGTTTTTCAGACTCAAGAGTTTAACGCTACAAACGCTTCTCCTCAAAGTTTGATTCCGGTTTCATTTTCTTACATCGATCAGGCCACTGCAATTACTGATTACTACGAGATATTGATTCAAACTACTGGGTTTGGAGTAAACGTCGCAACCGGCTCCTCATTCTCCATCCAGCGGATTCAGGCTTAAACCATGAGCGAACGCGCACCACGGAGGTACACGGATGGGTCTGTCACCTTTGAGGGTGGCGTTGACTCAGGTGTGATGCCGTCTGAAGTGGACAAGAATCAGGTGGCGTTTGCGGTGAATGCCAGCTTCCGGCAAAGCTTTGTTTCTCCTCGACCGGGTTTCATCCAAAAGGATTACCAAACATGCCTTTCGATTACCGCCGATAACACGCTCGTCACTGCGGATCAAACGAACGTCACGGCTGATGGATACTCAGAAGAATGCTACAGCTCAAGCGGACTGACCGGCGTGTTCCAGTGTGCGCTTCCGTACATCGGAGACAATGGCTCGACGTTCATCCTGATGCTGATCAGTGGTAAAGTGTGGCTTTACGACTGCCTTCAAAACAGCGTTCAGAACCTTTCGGCTACGCCCGATCTTGAGAATCCATCGAACATACTCGACGGCTGGATGGTTCAAGCCGAGAACTTCGTCGTCATTCAAGATGGGCAGAGCGCACCGCTGATCTTCAACGGATCAAACCTGCGTCGCGCAACCATCGATGAAATCAAGTGCGGCAGAGTAATGGCCTACGTCAACGGACGTATCTGGTACGCTCTTGCAAATGGATTCTCATTCCGAGCAACCGACATCGTTTATGGAGACGGTACGCGAGCCAGTGTTCTCAAGGAAACCGAGAACACCTTCCTCAATGAAGGCGGTGACTTTGCGGTTCCGTCGGATTCAGGAGGCATCACAGCAATGGCCGTCCCCGGCAATCCAGATACGTCGCTGGGGCAAGGACCGCTTCTCATCTTCACGCCACGATACGTTTTCAGCATAAACGCTCCGGTTGATCGTGATGTCTGGAAGAATCTGAACTATCCGATTCAGGCCATTAGCTTGCTGACTAGTGGAGCGTTGGGTGCGCGTTCAGCCATCACGGTCAACGGTGATGTGTTTTATCGTGCAGTCGATGGTGTTCGCTCGTTCATTATTGCCAGACGTTCGTTCAACGATTGGGGAAATACACCGATCAGCAACGAAGTTCTAAACATCATCGATAATGATCAGGCCGATCTGCTGTGGGCCAGTTCTGCTGTCGTGTTCGACAATCGATTGCTGATGACGTCTCAGCCTCGGTATGATGCCGAAGGCGTCGTCCACAAGTCGTTGGTCGTTCTTGATTTTGATCTTATTACGTCGCTGCGAAAAAAGTTTCCTCCTGCGTGGGCTGGAATCTGGACCGGACTTGACGTGTTGCAGGTTCTCAAAACCGAGAATGCTTATGGAGACAGATGCTTCTCGATAGCTCGTGGACTTGATGGAACCATTCAGATTTGGGAAATCAGCAAGACTGAGAAGTTTGACAACAATATTGCTGACGGTAAGAAGGAGATTCAGTGGCTGGTTCAAACCCGCGCTTACAATTTTGAGCTTCCCTTTGGATTGAAGCGGCTTGATTCAGGCGACATTTTTATCGACTCGCTGGACGGAGATGTTTCGTTCAACATCGAGTATCGTCCAGACCAGTATCCCGGCTGGATTGAGTGGGCGGATTGGACTGAATGCGCGGAAACATTGCAGTGTCAGCCTGTTTGTCCGCTGTCCAATTTCCAGCCCCAGTACAGGCCGAAGATGCGATTGCCGACTCCTTCGGATATCCCGTGCAATTCGAGCATCAGCACACCGACAAGAAACATGTACGAGGTTCAGATGAGCCTCACGATTACTGGATATTGTCGCATCAAGAGCATTCGAGTTCACGCTTACGACGTTCAGGAACCTGCGGTCGGAGAGTGCCTCGTGTTTGAAGGATGCAAAACTCTTGAAGGTTGCGACGTAAACCCGTTCCTCTACACATCGGAATAGTATGCCAAACCTAACCCTCATCACGCTAACGGCTCCAAGCCTTCCGGCAAATTATTGCCCTGCCTCTTACCAGAAGTTGGCCAACGATATCATCGGCGGCACTCAGGCTACGTTCAACAGCACGATTGGAAACTCGTTCTTCAATTTTGGACCGACGTATCCGGCGATTAACAACCGGATTTACCCGTGGCTTGATGAAAATGGTCAGTGGTGGATTTACGATCAAGGATTCTGGCTTCGTAAAAACCCAGTTACGGCAGCATACGAGCGTCGCATCTATGTCGGAACGACCACGGATCTTCTTTCGTACGACGGCGGCGACGGAACGGCTACGGCGACAAGTACAACTGGTCCAATGTGGGAAGTTGACACTGAGTTTGAGGCTCGGTTTCCGGTCGGTGTTGGAGCGTTTGTTGCGAGTGGTGCGGTTGCTGTTATGGGTAAGGCGACGTCCACTTCAATCGCTGGCGAGGACAAGCACACGCTGACGGTTCCAGAGACTCCGTTCAACGAACACACTCACGGTGTTGCTCAGTTGATTGCTCCGGCAAACGACGATTATTACCTCGTCAACAAGTCGTGGAGCGGACTTGGTTCGTACCCCACGCAGATCCTTCAAGGTGCTGCTGGAAGCGGTGGTGGAGGAAGTGGACCGAACATTACGACTGGTGATATCGGAACTACCACTGCCGACAAGACCGGCAACGATACCCAGAACGCTGTCGGCCACAACAACCTTCCTCCGTTCTACGGCGTTTACTTCATCAAGCGAACCATCCGAGTCTACTACACCAAATGAAGCTCATCGTTCAGGACATTCGCTCGACCATCGCTCGGGTTATCGGCACATGTGTCGATGATCAGCGCGTTTATGATTACATCAATCAGGCGTGTCGAAGGCTTCTACACAAGGGTCTATGGGCAGGCGCGTACGGACGTTTCACGATCCACACTGTAGGCGGTTGCATCACTTGGCCGCGTCAGATTGAAACCATCGAGTCTGTGGCCGATTGCTGCGGAGTCGGAACGGTTCGCAATCAATGGTTCGAATTTCAAGAATCTGGATACGGACTTCTTGGAGGAGAAAACGGCGCATGCGTCGGCAAGCAGCTTGTAGATCGTGGCACCGTCGTCTCTTACCGAGACATGTCCGGCGGTACAAATAGCTACCTGCGAGTTTATCCCGGTGACGCTTCTGACGTTGGCAAGACCATCACGCTCCAAGGAGTCGATCAGAACGGAAACTGGATTCGCACTCAGTCCGGTGGCGTGTGGATTGACGGAGAGAAGCTGACGCTTGCTTTGCCGTACGTTCAGTCCACCAAGAAGTTTATCTCGTTGAGCGGAGTCATTCGCGATGCGACGAACACTGCTAGTCGTTTGTACGAGTACAATGCGACGACCTTGCTGGAACTTGATCTGGCAGTTTACGACCCTGATGAAACTTTGCCGCAATACCGCCGCAGTTACCTGACGGATCGTTGCAACAACGACGAGGACAAGCCCGTCACGGTCATGGCGAAGATGCGTCATATCAACGCTACAAGCGCCAATGACTACCTCATTCCGCCTTCGCCGGACGCCATCAAGCTGATGGTCATGGCGATTCGTAAGGAAGAGAACGATTTGATTCAGGAAGCAGTGGCCTACGAAGCAAAGGCTGTTCAGGCTGTGCAAGAGCAGACCATGCAGTACCTAGGTGACGCAGTTGCAACGATCCGTATGGTCGGCGTCGGACTAAACGGCGGTGGATTCTCGCAATGGTTCTAAAACTCAACATCGACTTTGCGCTGGAAGAAGTGACTCCAAAGAAATTGGAGCTGCTTCAGGCTGTATTTGACGCGCACGACATAGCGGCTAGGAACAATCAGAATTCAAGTTCTGGCGCTGCTGTGAACGCTTTCTTTGGTAGCGCGCAGCTAACCAACGCAATCGCTTCCGCTATCCTTACGCTTGGTGATGCTCACGGTCCAATTGGTCCTGCTCGATTCGTTTACGAGAAATTCGACGAACGATCTTTGAAGTCGGCCATATTGTCTGGCATGAAGATTCCCGGTTTCGGGAACTCATTCTTTAAGGACAGCATCGATCCAGCGTGGAGTCGAGTGCGCGAAATTATTGAGGCAGACTTCAAGAAGGCGAACGACCGCATCAATCAGCTTCATGGCTGGATGAAAGAAGTCGGAAAAGATGTTCATCCAAATGCGGCTCTTTACAGCGCAGTAATTTGCAACGAACTGGGAATGATTCACGGTTCAGAGTCGGCCATCTTCGTGTTAGCTCGAACAGCGGCTTGGACTTCTTTGTGCATGAAAAATGAACGGTAAACTATTCCAAATTTGCGGGTTGCCACGATTCGGATCGGCATTCATGTCGGTCCTTTTCTCGCTGGAGACTGATTGCATTGGCCTACATGAGCAGGGTGCGACTGACCCAAACTGGCAAAAGTCGATTGAAAACTATCGGAACCGTTACAAGTACGTCGCCGACTGCTCGACCTACGGATATCTTCCGAAGGCTATCGTGCATGACTCGGTCAAGGTGTACGTCAAGAAGGACGCGGAGTCGTCGGCCAAAGAATGCACCGAGCGATTCGGTTACGAGGTTCATCTGCCATCAATTCAGATGCTTCGCGAATATGCTGACAAATGGGCGGCGTCAAACAGCGTGATGACAATCGGAGAGGGGGAACTTTTTAAGGTGGATACTTTACGTCGGATATGGGTTCATTGCTTCCATAACGAGCGAGCTTTTCCCGAGGAGAAAGCTGCACGTCTGATTACCATGAACATCCAACGTCACGAACCCGAAAAGGTCTTCTCGATAGAGAATGGAAATCGTTTTGCGAAGGAGGTTTTTTAATTTATGGGACTCATAGCAGCAGGCGCTGGTGCAGCATTGATGATCGGTGGAGCGGCAATGTCTGCCGGTAAAAAGGTCAAAGTACCGCAATTTCAGAGGGTAAACACCGAGAAGGAGCAGGAGGCGGCGATAAAGCAAAATATCGCATCGCTTCAAAGTGGCACTGAATTGGCCACAAAGACGACCGCTGCTGAGCAGACTCTTCTTGAGTCTCAGCTTCGTCGTGCAATTCCCGGTTACGACCAATTAATTTCTCAAGCGAGCAGCAATATTGGATCGGCTTTAAAGGGCGAACTCTCTCCTGAAGCGAATCGCAATATTCAACGGTACTCGGCTGCTCAAGCTTTATCTCGCGGATACGGTGGTGGTTCTGGAGCGGGGCTTTTTGGAGCTGTTCAAAACTATGCTAGAGCATCAGAGGCAAGGCAGAATCAGGGTCTTGCTCAAGCACAGAACTTTATCCAGCAACAGCGGACGTTTGGAATGGCGCAACCGTTCTCCGTGAGCAGCATGTTCATTACGCCGACTCAACGCATCAACCTTTCGCTGCAAGAGAATCAGTCCCAGTACAATCGAGACATGGCTGCTGCTCAGGTTGCTGCTCAGCCTGATCCTATGATGGCCGCTATCGGCGGTTCGTTGTCGAATATTGGCGGAATGGCGTTTGGTAGTGGAATGGGCGGCATGATGGGTGGCGGTGGCGGCGGCGGCGGCGGCGGCGGTTACGGCGGTGGTGGTGGCGGTGGATTTACCATAAACATGGGCGGTGGCGGGTATGGAGTTGGAGGTGGTGGTGGTGGCTACTATCCTCAAGGACGTAGTTCGGGTTACAATCCATACGGCCAAAATCCATACGGTGGATATAGTGGTTATTAAACAGAATCATCATGGATCTACAACCTAATCGAAATGTTGGTCTTGAAAATCAGCTTCAGGCCATTCAGCTAGGCGCAAGCCTCTACGACCGCGCACAGACGCAGAAGCGGATGATGGAGCAATTGCAGGTGCAGACGGCGGAGTCGCTGCTCAACCAGCAAGGCATGCAGCTTCAGAACAAGATTCGCGAAGATTCACTTGCTGAAGCAATTGGAGAACGGAAAGCGCAAGTTGATGAGTTTAATACGTTCTCTACTCTTGGTAAACAAGTTTCGGATTACCTGAACAACCCTAAGCCGGACGCAGTGTTTCCAGTTGTTCCGCCGTTTAAGTCTAAAACGTACAGGGCTGAGGCGGATAAGATGCTCAACAATCTTGAGAAGTATTCTGTTAGGGCTGAGTTGTTAAAAACGCAAGAAAAAGCAAGAACCGGATCAATATCTAACAAAACTGCTGTCTTAAAAGAAGCAATGCAAATTCCCGGCGCAGTAGACATTAATCCACAAACAGAAGAGCCAACAATAAACTGGACAGTTTTTAACGCAGGAAGACAAAGAATATTTGATGCTACAGTTGAGCAAAAACAAGCTCAGACTAGCTCAATCACCGGAAAACTTGAGCTTGCAAAAAGCAATCTTAATAGACTCGTAAAAGAAGGTGGAGATAAAAATGCAATTGCAGAGGCAACATTAAATTATAAAAAGGCTCTCGCAGAAGAGTCTTCTTCTCTTAATCGTGAAAAATTTGATTTCACCAAAGGTGTTCAGCTTGAAAAACTAGCAAATGAGAGGGTTAGGCTGGATCAAATACGAGACAGAAATGATATTTACAGGCAAAAAGTTCTTCAACCAGCAAAGGTTGGAGATGTAAAACTGAATGCAGTTGACGATAGGCTTGTTAAAAAGTTTGCAGATGACATTGCAAACAAACAAAGTATCTCTGACGCAATTGGATATGAGATTGGAATACTTGAAGATCCTACTGTTAGCGAATATGTTGCTTTAAATTCTGCAAGATCTATTGCTAAAGTTTTAAATAGCGCAGAAGGAAAAGATGCTGTTGGACTTGAGGAGTCAAAACGCTTGTTAAGCGAGTTGGATCTTTTTGGAATTAAACGAGCAATCGAAGGTGGGAAACTGTTTGGGGCAGATGTAGACAGTTTCGTTGAAAAAATTAAAATTAAAAAAGGCGAACTTGATGGTCGAGTTCAAAACAACATGGGAAGGGTTAATGAAATTTATCAAAAATATGGAAAACCCATTCCCGCTGGAACGTCTCAAACGCCTTCCAGAGGCACAATGATTACGGCTCCTGCGCCTCAGACAATGCGCTCGACAAACGCTCCTGCAATGTCGCAAACAAACTCGCCGAGCATGTCTCCGACAAACGCTCCGAGCGTATCAAGAATTCCATTTAAGACACTCCAAGAGGCAAAAGCTGCTGGTGTTGTACCCGGCACAAAAGTTCTCATCAACGGAGTCCCCGGAACCATACAATAAATTTTATGGACGAATACGTTTTGCAGAACGAAGGACAGCCCGACCAAATGCAGGTTGGCCAACCTATTCAACCAGTTGATGTGGGATTGTCGGAACAGCCGATGGGTCAGGTTTCTGCTCAACCTGAAATCACGTTTGTTCCAGACGAGCAGCAGGGAGTAAATGCGACTCCAGAGATTTCATTTGTTCCAGACGAAGCCCCAATGGGTTCTATGGAAGCTGTCAATCAAGCTGCTGCCCAAGCTCCGCTTGTTGGACGTGACACTTTTAGGCCGAAGAGTCTTCTTGTTGAGCAAGCCGACCTTAGGCTTGGTCGTGAGAGCGCTAAGAAGTTTCAGGCGTTTGAAGCAAGCGGTGGCAATCCTGAAGCTGCAATTGAATTTACCCCTCAAGAGCAAAAACTTCTTAATGAGTATCGATTCAACCAAGCTCGAAGGATTGGAGGAATGGGCGCTGGATTAGCGACCGGAATTGCTCTCTCTCAAGTACCGGGAATGCAAACGGTTGGCGGAGAAATGCTTGCTGGAATTGGAAGTGAACTCGTAAGCCAAACGATTTCTCCAGAATCGTACAACATTCAAGAAGCAGCGGCCCAAGGCATTCCATCCCTTGGATTTCTTTCAAAACGTGGAACTGGTGGATTTCGAAATCCTTTGCAATTTTTGACAACTGCTGAAACTGGGGTTGTCCAACAATCTTCAAAGCTGAAGCAGATTTTGAAAGAAGGCTACTCTGGCGCTTTGACTGGAGCAGCTCAAGGACTTGCTTCAACGCTTGGTGATGAGTCTGGAAAAACCGCTGAAACGCTTCAACAAGCAGCACTCGGCGGTTTTCTTATGCCAACGCTTTCATTAGGCGGAAGAACCATTGGCGCTCTTTCAAGAAGCGGTGCAAGCATGCCCCGTTTTGTCGGTGAGTTTCAACGTCCTTACACACAGCAGTTCTTAACCGAACGCGCTGATGCGATTCGAAAAGAACTTGGTGCTGGAGGTGGAATTGATCCAGCAATGGCCGCTCAGTTGGCCGACACTCTTTACTCACCACAGCTTTCTGGAACTCGACCCGAAGACGTGCGCGCTTGGGGAGAAAACATTCAGACGTTTCTTCAGGATTCAATCAGGAAAGGATCTGCTGCCGGATTGAGCGGAGATGATCTTACCAATCAAATAGTATCAGAACTTAAGAGGGTTACAGAACGTAAAGACATCGATCTAAATCTGATCAGTGGAATTGTGCTGAATGCTGATCAGATGATCGGAGAAGCAAAGAAGAAAGTAGACTTTGCGTTTGCAGACAAAAATGCCGAGCTACTCGGTGCTGCAAGAAGAGCTGAAGGAGAGCTTCAGTTAGAATCAAAAGGATTGTTTGACGAAATCAGGAATCTTGAAACTCAAAAGAAAGACTTTAAAGCGTCTGACGACATCGCAAGAACTCAGATCGACAACGAGATAGCCGACAAACAACGACAAATTCAAGAAATCGAAAGCGGGTTTGACCCTAAGTTTGATTACGGAAAACCTGTTAGTCAGTTTGAAACTGGGAAGAAATTTGGCGAAGAAGCAAACAGGATTAAAACATCTTTTAAAGTAGAGCAAAATAAAGGATATAGAGCTTTAGATCCTAAGCTTGAAGCTATTTCAGTTCCTGTTGAAAGGTTGGACAGGAATGGAAACGCTATTCTTGGTAAAGATGGAAATCCAGTAGTTGATCTTTTTACATTAAAAGATTTAAAGGAAAAGAGGACCGAAATTCTTGATCAAATAGATTTCAATAAACCTGTCCAAATGGCAACTTACGACAAGTTTGAAGAACTTGAACGTGTTGAAAAAAGAATTGAGGAAGGTCTTAATACTAATCCAGATTTAAAAGCTGCTCTAAAGGCTCAAAACGCATCGTATCGTGAAGGCATAACAAGATTTAAAGGAACTCTTATCGGAAGTCTTTTACGCGAGACTGGTGAAGGCGGAGGAAAGCCTGAAGCCGTAATGAGCTTGCTTAGTTCGCGTGGTGGTGAAGCGTTGGATGTGATGAAGAAGTTAGCTGGGTCAGATTGGGATACTTCTTTTAAACCAATGCTCTACGACTTTGTTTACAACAAGTTGAGAACAGAAAGTCAAACTCCAGTTCAGTTTTTGAATCTTTTGACTCAAGCAAAACAAGGAAAGGGAACCGGACTTACAAAAGAAGTTTCAAATGAGTTTTTCCCTCAACTTTCTGAAATTCAAGACGTTGCAATACGTTACAAAGATTTGGTTGATAAAAAATCTTCGCTAACGACTCAGAAAAATGAACTCGCAAATAAGTCAAAAGATCTTGAAACAAGGATTTCAAATGACGATACGTCCGCTCGCGGACTGTTGAAGGAAAACGAAAAAAAACTTAAATCTGTCAATGAAGAGATTGATCGGCTTGATCAACCTCGTCCTGATCTTGGTGAAGAATTTAAACAGATGGACGCAAAGACAAAGCAGATGACCGCTGCTTTGGCTGATCTTCAGAGTGCTGTAGACAGAAAGCTTCCGATCAATCTGGATAACGACCAGATCAAGTTAATCTTGTCTAATCCTGACTCGGGTAGGTTGGCCAAGGATCTTCAGCTTTACGTTCAACAAGCGTCCAAAGAATCGACTGACTTTCAAAAAATTGTTGGAGACGCGGTAAAAACAGGAAGGCTTTCGTCTGATCAAGTTCAACCGGAAGATGTCGTTAAATTTCTAACAACCGATTACGGCACAAAACAGCGACATGTTGTTGAGAAATTCATGGGGGTAATGAGGTTAGAAAGGCCGGACCTTGTTGGTGATGTTCAAAATTTGATTGCTGGAAATCTGCTAAAAGACTCCCTATCACCGGGAAAAAAGCAGGTTGATATCAACAAGATGAGAAGTTTGATTTCTGGCGAGTACAATCCAATGATTGTCGAGGCATTTGGAAAATCTGGAGTTGATCAAATGAACAAGATTGCTGATCAGCTTTCCGTTGTCATTGAGAAGGACAGTCTTGTTAAGAGCAAACTCATACCTGCGCTGACATCTGCGGTTGCTTCAACTCTTGGTGCCAATATGTACGGACGAATGGCTTTGTCTAATCTTGCAGCAATCAGTGGAGCTGCTGCTGTTGGAAGGGTTCTGAGAAATCCTGACTACCTTTCGACTGTTACAAAGCCAATTGATCAGGTTGCAAAGGATCAGATGGACACATTCAATCGCCGCTGGCCTAAGATTCTCACTCTTGAGGCTGACCGATTGAACATGCGTAACGATGAACGTAAAGAGGCTGAACGTCCTCAAATTCCTTCCGCTTCAGTTCGTCGATTCTAATGAAAACCTCCCTCTCCAAAAAGGGTAACACCTATCAGGGCAAGAAGGTGACGCTGAACAAGCCCTTCTACACGCCGGGTGAGCGGAAGAAGAGCGCGGTGTACGTTAAGAATCCGGCGGACAAGGTCGTCATCGTTCGCTTCGGCGATCCTGATATGACGATCAAGAAGTCGAATCCTGAGCGTCGTAAGAATTTCCGTGCGCGGCATAACTGCGATACGGCAACCGACAAGACAACTCCTCGGCATTGGTCGTGCAAAGCTTGGTGATTTCGTCAGTAACAACTCATTCTACATATTATGGACAAGATGAAACTTGGTGGTGGCGGACGTTACGAGAAGCTTATCGGCTCTCTTGAGAAGAAGGGCGTCAAAGATCCTGCGGCTCTTGCGGCCTACATTGGTCGTAAGAAGCTCGGCAAGGCGAAGTTCCAATCACTCGCTGCGAAAGGTCGTCGCCGCGCAATGAAAGAGGGCTAACGCTTAGGTCGTCCGCCTGTCCACGGCTTCTTCGCTGTGGACTTATCGACAACGAACTGTTCGGGCGGTGCGTAATCCCATGATATCGTACCGACGCCGCGCTGGATGATGATCGAGCCTGCTTTCTTATTTTCCTTATCCTGCAAGCCTGACCTATCTCCCCGCTTCGCCATTCCGAGCATGAAGCGTCTTGGTTGATTGAATCCTATCTCCTTCATCACAATTACCTCTCTGGCCCAGTTCGTCAGGTCCGACGATCCGAAGCCTGAGTAGGCCATATCTGCCACGCTCTCAGGTTTGTCGTCCTTGCCCTTTGGTTTCGGGAAGTGATGTACCAGCACGATGACGACTCCCGTCTCGATCATAATCGGCTGGAGCAAGTGACGCGTGAAGTTCGCGCAGACCTCGATATCCGATGGATTGCCTCCGATGTACGAGAGCAGAGGATCGATGTAGACGATATCCACCTTCGTCTTGCGAATAAGGCGACGCAGCATCTGCGTGAAGTCTGCCCCAGTACGAACCGCCTCGCGGAAGAACAGCATGTTGGCTCGTTTGAGTCCGTTGACCCAGTCGCTACCGAACACCATCTGCGAGGCTCCTTTGAGAGCGTCATGCTGATCGGCGATGTCGTTCTCCGCTTGGACGTAGGCCACTCTCAATGGTCTTACAGGCTGTACACCGAACCAGTCACTACCTATGGCCCACTTCAATCCCTGATAGAATGCCATTGAGCTTTTGCCGCATCCACTTTGCCCGACAAAGAGAAGCGATGAACCGCGTCGTAGCCATCTGTCACCGATGAGGTTGTCAGGATCATTCTGCGGATCGTAATCGACAATGCTCTGGAGCGTGAACTCCTGAGGCATGTCCTGCGACTCCAGATGGTCCGTGTAGGCGTCCCAGTTCACCGAACCCACATTGATGGCCAACAGCTTCTGCTCGTTGCCATCGCGCATCACACCGGCTAACCGACTGAACCTGCTTGCGTTCTTATTCTTCGGATCGATGCCGAGAGCCTCTAGCTGGCGATAGACGACATCACGACGTTCGTTCCATTCCTCTTTGTTCGACGCATCGACTCTGACCCAGCCGTGCAGGCTCTTGCCGCCGGAATCTATGACGACAGAGAGCGGTAGTTTCGACTCCTTGAGGATCGTCCATTGCTCATCCTTCGTCTTCTCGTCCATCTCAACGAGGACATGGCGGAACGCTGCAACGCCGGAATCTGATCCGTTCTCCTCGATGCACGGGTTGATGCGGACATACGCGCCACGGCTATCATCATTCGTCCACATGGCGCTGATGGGCGGCGTGAAGTGGTTCTTAATCCATTCGTCGCGCTTGAGGAACGTACCCTTAGAGTTTGGCCTACCTCTACCATCCTCGTCGCAGATGATGTCGTTGCAGATGCAGACAATTTCATCCGGCTCGAAACAGGCTTTGAGGAAGTCGCTCGTCGTGAATGGTGCTGGTGGCTCAGGTACAGACTGGATCTTTTGAACGACGAACTTGCCAGTCGTTGATACGGGCGTTCCGCTTTGCGCGGATAGAAGCCATCCCCTTGGCTTGTCGTGCGCTACATTCATCGCCTGATTCACTTTGTGGGCCAATTCATTAGGCTTCCACGGCGGGACACATTTCGCGTTGTACTCATGCAGGAGCGTCTCGGCGTCTCCATGCGACAGTTCAAAGCCGTGTATGAGCGCGGTTGCGACGGCGAAGGTTGCGTTATGACCGCCTTGACCAGCGACGGCTCCCGGCGTGTTTCTGAGCCATGCTCTTGCACGGTCGATCTTTGATTGATTCATTGGATTCCAAGTTGTTTGCGCGCCAGTTCTCCACTTTCGCCGAGGTCAGTGATGGCGATTTGCTGGAGAACTGATTTTGATTCTTCGAGTTTTAGGAAAAGGAGAGACAGCTCTTTGGGAGTCATCAGGTACTTGCTCCAATGTTGAATTGGAATGGAGCGAGACTGGAACTTCGCAAAGAGCTGCTCTTGTGCTGCAATGTAGAGTTTAGGGTGCTTGTTCAATGACCGGGATGAACTTGGCTTTAAATTCAGCCTTCGTTCGAACGTACACCTTTGATTTACCGTCGCGGGTGTAGGCAACCCCCACCCATTTCATTTCTCCGATTCGTATCTCTACGTCATCTGAAATGATTTCAACCTGCACCGAACTGTTTCCTGAGTTTTTGAATTTCATCTTCGGAGGCGTTATCGAGATGTCCGACTCCAAGCGATTGCCAAGCGCCATCAATTATTTGCGCCTTGGGCTTTGGCTTAGTAATCCAACCTCGAAGAATCGCATGGTCGATCAGTGCTGGCGCTTCCTTCAACAGTTGTTCTCTAGTTATTTCACTTTTCATCATAATCAGGCTTTTTTAACAGATTTTCCGCGTCTTCCCATCGATCTTCTCATTCCAAGTTCTGGCCCAAGTTCACTGGCGAATCCGCGTCGGATCATCCATTCCTTGTACTTCTGATCGATGTAGGCGAAGTGAATCTTTTCGCATGATTGATCTGATTCTGCTACCCGCATGATTGATAATTTATTTCCGTCGTTCATTTGTATGTCTCGATTGTGTGTTTGTAGTGTCGCTCGGCTTGGGTGCAGTTCCAGCAAAGGTCTTGAGTTCCGTTGCATCCGCACCCGAGAGATTTGAAAAGTACATTGGCCAACCATTGGTATTCTGCGATGGCCGCTCGCAATGTCTCCACGTCCGTTTCTTCGGACAAAGGTTTAAGCTCCTCGCTCATTTGAGGACGAAGAGAATGAAGTAGGCGCTGGCGACGACCATTCCCATTCCGAACGCCATGATGAGCAATTGCTTTAGCTCCTCTGGAGAAGGCGGACGATTGGCTTTGTGTATCACCGGCCACCGCCCATCGCGTAGTGGAGGATCAAAAGGGCGTCGCAGTTTTTGAGTGTGACGTCCAGATTCGGATACAGTTCCTGAGCTTTGCTTTTTAGCTTTCGCTTCCATTCTGGTCCGGTTTCGCATGATTTACGTCCTCCGAGTCCAAGTGGTTCTTGCCAGATTTTCGGCTCAACACGGTGGAGTGCGTAGCCTTGCGCGTAGCCCAGCCCCTGCACAATCCCGTAGTTTTCATGGAGCGTTGCCATGCTCGCCGACGATGTGAGTTTGCTGACGAACTTTGGCACCTTCTCGACCCATAGATGGGAGTCGCTGACCTTGAATCCTGCCAGCAACTGCGCCGTGTCGGGTAGCGACTCGGGCATTGGAAACAGGAGTATTCCGTCCGCAGTGCTGACCGCGAATCCGCCGCCCACACCCGGATCGACCGCTACAATTGTTTTGTTTGATTTCATTCGCTTAGTATTATTTTTAATAACAGAGAACGGATACGCTCTCCGCAGCGATTCGCACCGCTGATTTGGTGTCTCCACCCTCTGACCACTTCTCGACCTTCACACGGCCTTTGACGCGCACTAGAGCGCCGTTCTGAATCTCGATAATCTTCTCTGCAACTTGTCCCCATGAGGACAGCTCGAACTCATCGAAGTCTTCGTGGAAACGGCCCTCGTTGTCAGTCCAGTGACGGGCGATTGATATAACGCGGCGCACCATGAGCGAGCCGGTTTTGGTTTCGGTTTGTCGGCTGACGCCGCGCATTTCACCGATCAG
>Ga0209086_10001373_pt1 | contig 19883 bp, 13 predicted proteins | sample M_130207_XF_Meta_FD_187312 | JGI IMG/M metagenome (GOLD analysis project Ga0209086, IMG submission 187312) | Freshwater microbial communities from Lake Montjoie, Canada to study carbon cycling - M_130207_XF_MetaG (SPAdes) (version 2) | ecosystem: Environmental > Aquatic > Freshwater > Lake... | reverse complement strand
CTGCCAAGCGCGTACGCGCCTTCGCGCAGTGAGCGCGGCACGGATTGCATTGCGTCCTCGCTTAACGACGCCACGATTGGAAGAATCATAATGCCAACGGCAATGCCAGCGGCGCCAGCGTTGTATCCGGAAAAAATTGGCGAGCCGAAAAGAAAATGACACGCGCCTTGTAGCGCGGGCGTGATCACCAGCAACGCGAAGAATCCATAGACCACCGTTGGCACGCCCGCAAGAATTTCAATCACAGGTTTCAAAAAGGCTCGCTTGGTTGCAGTGGCGTATTCACTTAAGTAAATCGCCGTGATCAAGCCCAGTGGAATGGCGGTCATGGCGGCAACCACCGACACCAAAAAAGTGCCGCAAATCAGCGGCCAAATGCCAAAATGTTTTTCCGCGCCAAGCAGGGGGCTCCAAGTGGTGCCAAACAAAAAGTCGGTCAGTTCAATTTCCGGCAATTGAATAAACGCAATGGTTTCACGCAGCAGAATTCCAATAATTCCAACCGTGATCGCAATGCTGATGAGTGCCGTGCAACCAAGCAACCCGCGAATGACAAATTCCCACGCGTTGCGTATTGCATCCGAGCGAGGCACGCCTTTGCGCGCGAGTGCGACCGCGCTTGATGCTGCTTTGGCTGAAATGGCGCTCATGAAAATTAGGCTCTTAAGAAATGACCGAGAAATTTATTTTGAATTGGATCCTGCGTCATTCGAAATTTGAATTGACTCAGAAGGATATGTATCGTTGTCGACTTGCTCTGATTGGTGGCATTATTTATACACATTCGCAATCGGACCTTGCACTTTGTTACCAGAAGCGTCCAGATATTGAGTGCCAAGTTTCTTGGATTTCCAATTCGCATTTGCTCGATCGTTCATTGCAACGGGCAGCGGGGTGTATCCAACTTGCTTGGAAAGTTTCGCTGTGTTGGCTAAAAAGTAATTCACAAACGCGGCAATCTCTGGTCGCTCCGCGCTTTTGGCGTTGACATAAATAAACAACGGACGACTGAATGGCGAATAGGTTCCGTCCTCTATGGTCATGCCATTTGGCGTGATCGCGCCTTTGCCGCCATCGATTGGAACCAGCTTTAATTTGCTTGCATTCTCGGCGAAATAGGCGAAACCAAAGTAGCCAATGGCGTTCTTGTCGCCAGCGACACCGGTCACAAGAACATTGTCGTCCTCACTCACGGAAAGGTCGGAGCGAATTTTACCGTCCTTGCCAACCGTGACTTCCTTGAAGTAGTCAAAGGTTCCGCTGTCAGTTCCTGGACTGAACACCTTGATGGTTTCACTGGGCCACGCGGGATTCACGTCCGACCATTTCTTGGCTGGCGAGTCGGCGTTAAAAATTTTCTTAAGTTGATCGACATTCAGTTGTGTCACCCAAGTATTTGCGGGGTTCACCACAACGGTGAGACCGTCGAACGCGATTGGGAGTTCAATGAATTCAATTTTATTTGTCTTGGCGGTGTCAGCTTCTGTCTTGGTGATTGGACGGCTTGCATTTGAAATGTCAGTTTCGCCGGCGCAAAATCTTTTAAATCCGCCACCTGTTCCGCTAATGCCAACGGTCGGTCGTGTTTTTGGCGCCACGGCTTGAAAATCTTCCGCCACTGCTTCGGTGATTGGATAGACGGTGGATGAACCATCCACTTTAATCTGACCGGTCAACTTGCTGAGATCCGCGTCGCTTGTTTGCATGGAAGCCGCAAGCGCAATTGGAAGAGCAAGCAAAGAGAGTGCTAGGGTTGCGATGGATTTCATAGTGATCCTTTGACAAGTTTGAGAAGGCAATTTTCTGGATATCAACAAATTCAAGAATTGCCGCAATACGTTTAGTTTGTGTTAAGAACGCCTTTGCATTGCTGCAATTCTGCCTGAATTTCCGTGGGTGCGCATGTTGTGTTGCAGTTGAATGCCGGTATTTCTAGCGGTGTGCCAACGGAATCATCAGGCAAAATCGGCTGCCTTGTCCAATCGCGCTTTCCGCGCGCACGCTTCCGCCGTGCACCATGGCAATATGTTTCACAATGGCCAGGCCCAAGCCAGTGCCGCCGTCTTCTCGGCTGCGCGCGCTGTCCACTCGGTAGAAGCGCTCGAACAAACGCGGCAAATGTTTTTCAGGAATGCCTGGTCCTTGATCCGTGACGGTAATCACCGCCATGCCAATTCCAATTTCTCCAATCGTGTTGCTTGAACTTTTTTGGGATGCGTCGCTGGTGCGCGCGGAAATTTCAATGGAGCTTCCCCGCGGTGAGTAGCGAATGGCGTTGCTGACCAAGTTGCCAATTGCTTGCTCAATCAGCAGCGCGTTGGCGTGCAATTGTAAATCGCTCTCAATGTTGCGCGTCAATTTCACGCCACGCGCCTCGGCGGCTGGACCAAGTTCCGCGTCAACCCAATCAATCAACGCGTTGACGGGCGTGCTGGCCATGGTCACACGCTCCTTGGAATTACTTGACTCCAAAAATGAAATGGAAAGCAAGTCTTCCACCAGCGCGCCCAGGCGCGAAGCATTTCGCTCCACAATTTCCAAGAAGCGATTCACTTGACCCGCGTCGCTCAGGCCAATCTGCTGGATCGTTTCTACATAGCCCTTGATGTTGGTGATGGGCGTGCGCAATTCGTGGCTGACATTGGCCACAAAATCACTGCGCATGCGCTCTAGGCGCTGCTCGCTGGTGACATCCGCAATCAGCAATAATGCGCCGATGGCTTGCATTGATTCATCGCGCAATGTTTCAATGGCGGCGTCCACAATGGAGCCAGGCGCGGTTGGCGGCTCCAACAATCCATGGCGGCGCTGGCCATCTTTGTAACTCGCTTCCAACATTGCGTTCACTTCTGGAATGCGGCTGATTTCCTGGAATAATCGACCGTTCGCGGTCGTCGTGTCAAAACCCAGCAAGCGCGCCGCCGCCGCGTTGGCCGACAGGACGCGTTGATGCGCGTCCAGCACAACCAGTCCATCGCGCATGGATTGCTCGAACAGTTGACGCTGCAAATGTTCGCTGTGAATCTCGTCGCGCGCGCGTGTGTGTTGCTCAGTGATTGCGGCGCACTGGCGCGAAAGTTGCGCCAACAACGGCCGGCGAAAAATTGGAAAGCTGGTAGCGGTGTTGCTTGCCAACGATTTTTCAAGCGACGCGTTCAGGCGCGACACATCCAGCGCAACGCGCGCTTGATGAATGCCGGCCAAGAACACGGTTCCAATCGCGATCACGGCGGCGGTTTCGCTTGTGAACGCAATCCAAGCCGCGATTGCGATCAGCGCCGCCACAATCCACGCAAATGAGGTTGAGAAAATTGGTTTCATTCAGCAAGAGCTTCGCGGCTCTCGCTGAAACGATACCCGACTCCGCGTACCGTTTCGATCAAGTCGCCGATGGCACCCAGTTTGCGTCGCAAAGCGGTGATATGCACATCAACGGTGCGGCTGGAAAGCACAATGTCCTTGCCATGCACCGCGCCAATGATTTGATCGCGTGTGCGCACAAATCCAGGGCGTTTGGCCAGGAATTGAAGAATTCCGTACTCCGTCAGCGTGAGGTCAATCGGTTTATTTTCAAGCAGAACAACATGACGTCCGGCATCAATCACAAGTTGTCCATCAAGCATGCTCATGCGATCGCTTTCAACTGGGGCCGCTTGACCTGTTCTGCGCAAGGCGCTCTGCACGCGCGCCACCAAAATGCGCGGGCTGAATGGCTTGGTGATGTAATCGTCCGCGCCCAATTCAATGCCCGCAACAATGTCGCTCTCGTCGCCTTTGGCCGTCACCATAATAATTGGCATGGAGCGTTGATCATGTGTCTGGCGAATGCGTCGGCACACTTCAAGTCCGTCCACATCGGGCAACATCAAGTCAAGCACGACGGCGTCGGGCACTGATTTTTTAATCGACTCCAACGCGGTGCGACCAGATCGCATGATGGTGGTGTCAATGCCGGCGCGCTTGAGATGCAGCTCAACCAACTCGGCGATTTCTTTTTCATCTTCAACGATAAGCACGGAGTATTTTTCCATGCGGGGGAGTTTGATCTGTGATGGAGTGCTGCTCATTATGGTTCAGTTAAGATTGTGTTTCTTCTGCGGGCAAACACCACAATCCGTCGCGGCATTGCATGGTGGCGTGCTTGGTGACATTGGGCAGCGTGATGGAAAATCCATCCCACGCCAACACCGCCAACACCGCCATGGCCACGGATTCACGCGCTGAAATGTGCACTTTGCTTGCGACATCCGTGTTGAAAACGGGTCGTTGAACCAATTCTTCAATGCGCTTACACAACGTTGCGTTCATTGCGCCGCCGCCAGCCAAAAGCACTTCATGCGAAGGACTGGTGCTGGTCAAGATGGACTGCGCAATACTTTTTGCCACCGCAAATACAGCCGTCGCAAGCAAGTCGCACGACGTCAGTTGTGGCGCCCATTGATTGACCCAATCCAGACCCTCATCGCCACTTCCAAGCGATCGATTTTGCGCGGCCGCGTTTTTCAGCGCCGCTGTCAACTCGGTTTCCGCAAGTGGATGCACCGAACCTTTGGCGGCGTTGCTTCCTTCGGGATCAAAATCCAAATCCAGCGCCAGCTTTGCGGCATGATCCAGAATGTGGTTGCACGCGCACACGTCGCGGCCATTTATTTTTGCGGCGTCGTCCACGCTTGAAGGCAACCACGTGATGTTGCAGAAGCCGCCCAAATTCACAATGGCGCGAGGCCGGTGACCGCGGAATAAAATCCAATCCGCAAGCGGCGTGATGGGCGCGCCTTGACCGCCTGCCGCCAAATCCGCGCCACGCAAATCGCTTGCCACTGGACAGCGCAGCGCGCGCGCGATTGGAAATGGATTGATGATTTGCCACGACAGCGGGGGCGCGTGGAAAATAGTTTGTCCGTGAATGCCGGCCACATCAACCGCAACATGTTTTTGCGTTGCGCTGTTGTGCACCTTCAACATTTCAAGCGCGCTGGCGGCGTGAAAATTTCCAAAGTCAAGCGCCAAGCGCGCGAAGTCGCCGGCTGAAAACGGTTTGCCTTGCGAAGCCGCGCGCAAGCGTGGACGCAGCGCGCCAAGATCAAATGTGTTGTGGTACAAAAGTGTGGCGCACGAATGCAAGCCACTCTCGGTGATTTCCACCAGCGCCATGTCAAGCGCGTCTAAACTTGTGCCCGTCATTGCGCCCAAAGCAACGCGCCGATTTGGTCGCGCCGCGTTGAACTTTGAATTGACGGATGAAAGTTCCATGCGAGCATCTTCCCCGCAAGCGCCCTTGCCGTCGAGCAGTTTTTCAATGCTTTCGCTACATTTACTTCATGCGAAAACGAATTCTGGTCACTGGCGGCGCTGGTTTTCTTGGTTCCCACCTGTGCGACCGCTTGGTTGAGGCCGGCCACGAGGTGGTTTGCCTGGATAATTTCTTCACCAGCCACCGCGGAAACATCGAACATTTGCTTGGTAAAACCAACTTTGAGTTGGTGCGCGCCGACGTGACTAATCCTGTTCAATTTGAAGTGGATCAAATTTATAATTTGGCGTGTCCCGCTGCGCCAGGCCACTATCAATACAACCCGATTAAAACCCTCAAGACCAGCGTCATGGGCGCCATGAATGTGCTTGGTCTTGCGCGCCGCGTGCGTGCGCGCGTGTTGCAAGCCAGCACCAGCGAGGTGTACGGCGATCCCGCAATTCATCCCCAAGTTGAAAGTTACTGGGGCAATGTGAATCCAATTGGTCCGCGCGCCTGTTACGACGAGGGCAAGCGCGCCGCCGAAACATTGTTCTTTGATTATCACCGCATGAACAATGTTTCCATTCGCGTGGCGCGCATCTTTAATACATATGGTCCGCGCATTCATCCATTTGACGGCCGCGTGGTGAGTAATTTTATTCGCCAAGCCGTCGCGGGTCAGGACATCACGTTGTTTGGTGATGGCAGCCAGAGCCGCAGTTTTTGCTACGTGGATGATTTGGTCGACGGCCTGATCAAGTTGATGGCCGCGCCCGACGAGTGCACGGGTCCGATCAATTTGGGAAACACAAATGAATTCACCGTGAAGCAACTCGCGGAAAAAATTGTCGCGATCGCTGGCACAAAATCCAAAGTGGTCACGGGTCGGCCGCTTCCTCAAGATGATCCAACGCGCAGGCAGCCGGACATTTCGTTGGCCAAGAAATCGCTTGGTTGGGAACCTAAAATTTCTTTAGATGATGGTCTGCGCCGCACCATTGAATGGTTCCGCACCATTGATTTGACGGATTACCGCCCGCCCACTCCAAATTTTGTGACATAAATAAAGGTCTAGAAGCGGATTGAGAAAAATCTAAATTGACAGCGTAAATGTTGTCACATTCCATTTTGTTCTGCGTTTGTTAGGTGGGACCGAAGAAAAAAGGCAGTGTTTCCTGGAATGCGGCAAATGCAGGGTAGAGTTCATACAAGAATTCAACCCTAAAAATTACCGAACAAAGGGTTGACTAGCCGATTGGAATCGGATACCTAATAGATACCGAACAAATGATTTGGCATTGGAGCCAAGTCAAATGCAAGGAAAATCAACGTTCGGACAGTTTCAAGCATGTTTCGTCAAGAAACAACAACCAAGGAAGGTTACTTACAAATGGTCGCATCAACAGATTCTAAAGGTGGCGTGGGCAACGGAGCAGTCAATGCAAGCAAGGATGTCAAAGGTGATGCGCGGGCAACTGCGACAGCGCCAGCTTCTGGAAATTCCAGAATTTCATTAGGAAATTCAACTTCAGCAGTGGCAACGGGCGCCGTGTCAGCTACAAATCAATCAGTGGCGAAACCAGCGATGGCGTCTGGCGCAACAAACGCAACTGAAAGGTCAAACATGTCCAAGCAAGTCGTCGAGTCCAAGCCAGATTCAAAGCCAGAAATTAAATCTGACATCAAGTCCGACAAGGCACTCACAGCCAAGGAAACCGTGGAGCAAAAATCGAAAATGAAAGCCATTGAGCAAGCCATGGGACAAATTGAGAAGGCCTACGGCAAGGGCAGCATCATGCGTCTTGATGGTGATTTGCCGGAACCAATTCAAGGCATCTCAACTGGCGCGCTCAGTTTGGATTTGGCTTTGGGCGGACGTGGTTTGCCACGCGGACGAGTTGTAGAAATCTTTGGTCCAGAATCAAGTGGTAAAACAACGTTGGCGCTCACGGCCATTGCCAACACGCAACGTGAAGGCGGTGTGGCCGCGTTCATCGACGCGGAGCACGCGCTTGATCCATCGTGGGCCAAGCGTTTGGGCGTGAACCTGGATGAAATTTTAGTTTCTCAACCAGACACCGGCGAGCAGGCGCTTGAAATTTGCGAGATGTTGGTTCGATCCAACGCCGTGAACATGGTGGTCATTGATTCCGTGGCGGCGCTTATTCCGCGCGCTGAAATCGAAGGCGAAATGGGCGATAGCCACATGGGTTTGCAGGCACGTCTTATGAGCCAAGCATTGCGTAAGTTGACTGGCGCCATCGCCAAAAGCGATTGCGTTGTGGTGTTCATCAATCAGTTGCGTGAAAAAATTGGCGTGATGTTTGGTAGCCCGGAAACAACCACGGGCGGTCGCGCGCTCAAGTTCTATGCCACGGTTCGCATTGATATTCGCCGCATTGGCCAGATCAAAGAGGGCGATCGAATTGTGGGCAATCGCATCAAGACCAAAGTGGTCAAGAACAAAATTGCGCCGCCATTCCGCGAGGCTGAATTCGACATCATGTTCGATGAGGGAATTTCCACATCGGGCGACGTTCTGGACATGGCCACCGCTGATGAGGTTGTGGACAAGAGCGGTTCGTGGTTCAGCTACGGAGCCACGCGACTCGGTCAAGGCCGTGAAGGCGCCAAGTTGTTCCTGCGCCAGAATCCGGCGTTGCTTGATGAAATTCGAAAGGCCGTCATGGTGAAGCGTTTGGCCAATCCAAACGGAATTCCAGCCAAGCTCAAGGATGAGTCCGACGACGAGTGAGTTGATATGCCAATGTCTGTTGGTTTCATCGCCTGATTCCGTTGCTGTCTTGAACGGATTCAAAGTGCTGAGCTGCCAGTAGAAAAAAGTTGCCGGGTTGGGCGGTTCTCGACGGAGCCGCTCAGCTTGGAAAACTTATTTCGACATTCAATAGTTCAATGAAGTCCGACATGGGTCGGACTTTTTATTTTTTTGCTGCGATTCCAGTGCGCAAAAAATATTGAAAGCGTGTTCGCGCCTTGGCGGGTTTTTCTACAGGGCGCCTGGAAAAATCAATAAAGTATTTCATGCAATTGCGTGTGATGCGACTTTATTTGTCCAGCGATCGCAGCGCCAAATATTGAGTTGTGACATATTCCATCAATCCCCAAACGCCGCCTTCGCGCCCAAATCCGCTCCATTTCACGCCGCCAAAGGGTGCGCGCGCGTTGCTGGGCACGGCTTCATTCACGCCAATCACGCCGCACTGCAATTGTTGCGCAACGGTAAGCGTGGTCTTGTCATTGCCGCCAAACACATAGCCAGCCAATCCATACGGACTTGCATTCGCAACTTCTATGGCCTCTTTCGCGCAAGTCACGCTCATAATTGGAATGACCGGACCAAACGTCTCCTCTTCAAAGCACAGCATGCTTGGATCGCAATTGGCAATCACGGTGGGTTGATAGAAGCGGTCGGGGCGGTCAGGAATTTCTTGGGTCCGCCCGCCACACACTAACTTTCCACCACGCGCCAAAGCGTCAGCAACATGCGCGCGAACTTTTTCAACAGCCGCATCATGAATCAGCGGACCAATTTTTGAATCCGCATCCATGCCAGGCGCAATCTTCAATTGCGCCGCCGCAATAGCCACGCGCGCCGTGAATTCGCTGGCAATATCTTCATGCACAAGAAAACGATTTGGACAAATGCATGTTTGACCTGTATTACGAAACTTGGCTTGCATGGCGGCTTGCACAGCCAATTCAAGATCCGCGTCCGCAAGAACAATGAAGGCCGCGTGTCCGCCAAGTTCCATGGAACAGCGGACAATTTCCTGCGCGCATTGGCGCAAAAGTAAACGACCAGTCTCGGTGCTTCCCGTGAAGCTGAGTTTGCGCACGCGGCCATCCATGAGCCACGTTGTGGCGATGGATTTGGCGTCGCCCGTCAACACATGCAAGCATTGCGGGGGCAGTCCGCACTCCAAAAGAATTTCGGCAAGCGCGAAAGCAGAAAGCGGTGTTTCTTCGGCGGGCTTGGCCAATTGCGTGCAACCCGCGGCAAGGGCGGGCGCAACCTTGCGCGCCAACATGGCCAGCGGAAAGTTCCAAGGCGTGATTGCAGCGCACACGCCAATCGCTCTATGGCGCACAACCCCGCGTACGCCTGGTCGATCAAGGGCGACTTCCATTTCATTCAGTGCGTGTATTTCATTGGCGGCGCATGCAAAATAATCTGCGGAGTACTGAACTTCGCCCGCGGCCTCGGCGAGCGGTTTGCCGCACTCTTGCGTGATAATGCGCGCCAATGAATCTTTTCTTGCAACCAAAAGTTTGGACGTGGCATGCAATACCGCGGCGCGTTGAGCAGGTGGTGTGGCTTCCCACTCTGGTTGAAATTCAAACGCGCTGTTGAGCGCGCTCAACGCCTCGCTTGCGCCGCACATGGGCACGCGCGCGATTACCTTGTCGCTTGCGGGATCAACCACTTCAATAGCGCCACTTGAAGAAATATCCGTCCATCGACCTGCGATCAAATTACGTGTTTCCATTGTGCCCAAAGCGTACACTTATGAAAGAGGTAACCCTATGGCCAAAGCAATTGTTGATCCCAATGAACTCCGCCGTTTCGCTGGCGACTTGAAGAAATTTAACAACGATGTGCAAACACAAATGACGCGCGTTGGCGCCTCGCTTGGCGGGTTGCAACAGACGTGGCGTGATCAAGAGCAAGTCAAATTCTCAGAGGAGTTTGAGCAAACCATGCGGGCTCTTCAGAAATTTGTCAAAGCATGCGATACACATATTCCGTTCCTTGTCCGCAAGGCGGAGCGCATAGAGGAATATCTCAATCAGCGTTGACCGCGTAGGCAATTGAACCACACTATGGATCCGCAGCAAGCCAATCTTCAATCGATCCATGTTCTTGAGAACACCCGCGCCGCGTTCATTCGTTGCCGTGAGGACGTTGGACTTGCCATCGCCGAGGCGGACAGCGAAGTGGATCGCTTGGTGACCTGGCTGCAAAATGATCGAGTGATGTATTGGCGTGGCCGCGTGAATCGTCTGCGTGAAGACATGAACAACGCTCGCAGCGCTTTGTTTCGCAAGGAAACCGTGACCAGCAGCAAGGATTCCAAGCCCAGCACGGTGGATGAGCGCAAGGCGCTTGCCAAAGTGAAGGACATGCTTGAAGACGCGGAGCGGCGCGCCGCGCGAACCAAAACGTGGGCGCTGAATTTTCCACGCGAGCAAGCGTTGTTCAAAGGCGCGACCGCCTTGACCGCTTCCATGCATGAGCGCGAATTGCCAGCGGCCATTTTGGCTTTGGGAAGAATGGTGGTTGCAATCGAGCGCTATGTTCGCGATGAGGCTCCAGACCTTTCCAAAATGCTGGAAGTGGAACTGGCGCAAAGCGATAAGACGGCCAACATGAAGCGCGCCCTTGACGATGAATTGAAGGCTGGCAACTCGGACGACTCTACTCAACAGCAATCCTGGGAGCGACCCACATGAGCGTCGAAGGTGGACGACAACGTTTGTATGGCGCGCTGAAGGAATTCCGCACAAAGTGGGCGGAATCTCAAAGTCAGTGGAATGATCAAGCGTCGCAGATGCTGCAAAAAAAATATGTTCAGCCACTGGAAGATGGCGGCAAGTCAGCTTTGCAGGCCATGGAAGTCATGCGGGATTTAATCGCGCGTATCCGCAGTGAATGCAATGATCCAAATTCAATTCAATAGGCGCGCATGATTTCATTTCATTCCACTTGTACGATAGAAAGTAGTGAGCAACTCCAACATGGACTCTGAAATTCCAGACCCTCTTGAGGAGTGTGGCGCACGTTGGAAATCGTTGCGCAACGCCTGCCAAGTCCACGCGCATGCGCTTGATCTTTCCCAAAAAGAAATTCACGCCATTCGCCAAGCGGAATTATCCCGTCATCAATTGGAAATGAATCGCATTGAAAGCGAGCGGGAACAAGACTCCGCTCAATGCGAGCGCATTCTGAAACATGCTCAAGATCAAGCAATGGCGACCGCGGAGTCGCAGCTTCGCAACGCAGAGGATCAGGCGCGAGTTCAACAAGAGGAAATTCAAAATAAATTTAAGGACAATTCGCAGTCCGCCAAGCAGCATTTGGAGGAAGCGATTTGGATGGCTGACAGCGTGTTGGAAACTGGCGAATCCGCTCCGCGGGTTGAATTTGAGGAGGCGCGAACTCGGATTGCGCAAATGCAAATCACGCTCAATGAATCCTTTGAAGCGGCTTGTTTCCAGTTGAAACGATATCGCCAGTCGCAACCAGCGCCGCAAATCATTGATGGCAATTTGGCGCCAAAGTCTTGTGAAGGAATCTTGTCAATGCAGGCGGCCGTGGCCATGGATTCATTGGCGCGATTTCGTAAATTAAAATTGGCGGGTTTATTTCGCGGGCCCATTTTGCTTGTTCCTTCCATCATGGTCACTGGAACACTGACGGGTGTTGCCGCGCTTGCGGGCATGAAAGGCATCGCGCTGTTAGCCGCTGTTGGCGCCGGAATTATTTTGAGCGCGGTTGGAATCACGGCGTTGTGGCTTCTTGCCCGCAAGCAAGTGCACCATGCATGGATTCCAATTTCCAAAGCGCGCCAAGTTGGTCTTCTTGCGGGTGAAATTGCAATGCAAACCGCTGTCGAACATCGGCGCGACACAACCGCCGCGGCCATTGCCACACGCGATCACGAAGTCAAATTGGCCAAGGCAAAATGGGCGCCCATTCTGGATGATTTACAGGCTAAAAGCCGCGTGATTCTTGAGGAAGTCAAGCAGGCGCGAAATTCAAAAAAAATTGAAATTGAAAATCAAAAAGCAAAATTATTGCAGCGCGCGCTTGAAGTGGCGCAAGCCACTCGCCAACAGGTGACGAGTGCGGCAATGTCCGCCGAAGCGCTTGAGAAAAAAACAACCCTTGAAAATAAAAGCAAATGCGACGCCCTTGAAGAAGCGCGCGCGAATGATCGACGCGCCTTGTGGCGAACGGAGCGCGACACTTTTTATCAGTGGACGGAGTCCATGGGTGAGAAATCAAAAGTGCTGATGGCGCCGTGGGAACAGTCCTCGGTGCAAGGCAATCTGCCGCAGCACATGTCAGAGGGAATGTCTTTCGGTTCACTCACTTTGGATCTTTCCACAATCGAAAATTCCACGCCAACCGAGCCAGATTGCGCGTGGCCCAATAGTTCACAGACCGCTCCAACTTGGACTATTCCCGCCTTTCGACCTCTTCCAAATTCCCCATCGCTTTTGGTGGAGGCGCCATTGCAAGGCCGCGCCCAAGCGCTGGAAATGATTCAAGGCGCGGCACTTCGTCTTTTAACGCAGACGCCTGCGGGCAAAGTTCGTTTCTACTTTTTTGATCCAGTTGGACTTGGTCAAAATTTCGCGGGCTTCATGCATTTGGCTGACGAGATGGAGTCATTGGTGAGCGAGCGAATTTGGAGCGAGTCGCGCCATATTGAGCAGAAATTGACGGATCTCACCGAGTATGTGGAGACCGTCATTCAGAAATATTTGCGCAATGAATTTGCGACAATCGCGGATTACAACGAGCAAGCGGGGGAGTTGGCCGAGCCGCTTCGCATTATTGTGTTCGCAGATTTTCCCGAGGGATTGACGGATGCTGGAAGCAAGCGCTTTGCAAGTTTGCTTCAATCTGGCGCGCGTTGTGGCGTGCACTTTTTACTGCTTCGTGATCCAACCAAACCGCTTCCTGAATTGATCAAGGAAAATGAAGTGCTGCAACGTTGCATGCGGGTTCGCTGGGAACAAGATCGTTTTGTCGTGCATGCCCCTGGTCTTGAAGATGTTCCATTCACTCCGGCCACCATGCCAAGCGCGGCGGTGTTGCAAACCATCTTGCAAAGAATTGGGCGTGCTGCCAAGGCAGGATCCAGAGTGGAGGTTCCATTTCAAGCCATTGAGCCCAAACGTGATCAGCGCTGGACAAGTTCAAGCGCGAAAATTCTGCGCGTGCCTGTGGGTAGAAGCGGCGCCAACAAATTGCAATCCATTGAAATTGGCGAAGGCACCAGGCAGCATGTTTTACTTGCGGGCAAAACTGGTTCCGGTAAGAGCACGTTGCTGCACGCGCTCATCACCAATGTCGCGCTGTGGTATTCCCCTGACGAAGTTGAATTATGGTTGATCGATTTCAAGAAGGGCGTTGAATTTAAGGCGTATGCAACCCACGCTTTGCCGCACGCGCGCGCGGTGGCGGTGGAAAGCGATCGTGAATTTGGACTCAGTGTCCTGCAAGGACTTGATGTTGAACTGAAGCGGCGCGGAGATTTATTCCGCGACGCGGGCGTGCAAGATTTAGCCGCGTGGAGATTGCTTGGCAAGACGGAGCCCATGCCGCGCACATTGTTAATCGTTGACGAGTTTCAAGAATTATTTGTCGAAGAGGACAAGGTCGCTCAAGATTCCTCGTTGTTGCTTGACCGCTTGGTGCGACAAGGACGCGCGTTTGGAATGCATGTCATTCTTGGTTCGCAAACGCTTGGCGGAACTTACGCGTTGCCTCGCACCACAATGGGACAAATGGGAATTCGCATCGCGCTGCAATGCAACGAGGCGGACTCGGCCATGATTTTGTCAGACGACAACACAGCTGCGCGTCTTCTTTCGCGCCCCGGCGAGGCTATTTACAACGACGCTGGCGGTTTGATCGAGGGCAATAGTCCGTTTCAAGTTGTGTGGCTCACCGATGCGCAACGTGATGAACGCGTGCGAGAACTGGCCACCGCGGCGCGCGCCAAAGGAGTTTCTGATCGCAAGATGATTGTGTTTGACGGCACCGCCGCCGCGCGCATTGAGCAGTGTCAGCCACTTCTTGATTTAATTCAGCAGCCGACAACCAAAGGCGTGCCCGCTTTGCAGATTTTTCTAGGCAATCCAGTTGCCATTCGCAACGCCAGCGTCATTACGCTTCGCAGGCAGTCCGGCGCCAACATTATTGTTGTTGGTCAACGCGAAGATGTTGCGACGGGTTTAAGCGTGGCCGCTCTTGTAAGTTTCGCTGCGGTCACACGCCATATTTCTGGCCGCGTGATTCTGCTGGACGGAACCACTCCTGATTCTCTCACGGCTGGAGCTCTGCAATCCACAATTGAAACCCTCAAGCTCAACGCGGAGGTTCCAAACTATCGCGATTGCGACGCCGCCATTGTTCAACTTGGACAAGAAGTTGCGCAACGCATCGCCGATGGGCGACAAGATCAGCCGCCTATTTTGCTGATGGTTCACGGTCTCCAACGCTATCGAACGCTGCGCAAAGATGAGGATGATTTTTCAATGTCAAGCGATGGTCCACCAAAACCCGACAAGGTGCTTGGCGCAATCTTGCGCGACGGTCCCTCAGTTGGCGTGCATGTTGTTGCGTGGGCGGACACCGCGCCAAGTTTGCAGCGCTGCATTGATCGCAATGGGCTTCGTGAATTTGATTTTCGCGTCTTGATGCAAATGAGCGCAAATGATTCCAGCTATCTCATGGACACGCCTGCCGCGTCGCGCTTGGGCGCCGAGCGCGCGTTGATCTTTAGCGAGGAAAAAGGCGCGACCGAGCGCTTTCGTCCATTTGAGATTGCATCAGCGCAAGTGCTTGCAAAGTTGTTCACTTCACATTCGTAATCGCCGCACCCGTGCGCGCGCGAAGTTTACGCACGCAATCGCACACAATTGTGGCGGCTTGAAAAACTTCTTCACGCGTCGTGAAGCGCGACAGGCTGAAGCGCACGCTTCCGTGGGCTAGAACGGGTGGAACCCCCATGGCTAATAGCACGGGCGAAGGATCCAGAGAGCCCGAACTGCACGCCGCGCCCGCGCTTGCGCACAGATTCTCATTGGAAAGCGCCAGCAAAATTGCTTCCGCTTCCAAATGTGCAAAGGCGATATTGGTTGTGTTCCATATTCTTTTTGTGGTAACGCCATTCACAATGGCATCAGGAATTGCCGTCTGAATCAACGTTTCCAATTCATTTCTCAACTCGGCGGCCTGGTTCATATCCGCCGTGTTGAACCATGCGCGCGCGGCTAGGGCAGCCACGCCAAAGCCAATAATTCCCGGCACATTTTCCGTTCCAGCACGGCGGTCACGCTCTTGCGGACCGCCCACAAGTTGGGCTGAAATACCAGCGCCCCGACGAGCGAACAATGCCGCCGCGCCTTTGGGGCCATGTAGTTTGTGCGCGGAGAATGTGGCAAAATCAATCGGGGTATTCGCCACATCAAAGGGGTGGCGACCCACGGACTGCGTGGCGTCAGTATGAAAAAGAACGCCGATCTCTCGGCACATTTCACCAACTGCTTGCAGGGGAAGAATTACGCCTGTTTCGTTGTTGACCGACATCAGCGACACCAACGCAATGTCATTGGCGCGTTTTTTTAGCGCCTCGCGCAAGCGGTCAAGATGTATTTCGCCGCTGTGCGCATGCTCAACCCAAATCACTTCGCACTGGCCCGTGGTTTCAAGGTGTTGTGCCAAAGTTCGGACAGCTGCGTGTTCCAATTTACTGGTGACAATCACTCGCCGCTGTGGATGCGCTTCCAAAACGCCGCGCAATGCCAGCGACGCAGACTCTGTTCCGCTGGAGCAAAAAATAATTTCACGCGCCGAGCAGCCGAGAAGTTGCGCGACATGTTCTCGAGCGTGCTCCAATTGGGCGCGTGCCGCTTGACCAAATCGGTGAACGCTGCTGGGATTTCCCCAATTGTTGGCCAGTGATTCGCGCATGGCTTCCACAACTTCCGCAAGCGGCATGGTGGTGGCGTTGTTGTCCAAATAGATCACATGTCAAGAGTAGGGTGGCGGACACTCTGCGCCAATCAATAAAAAAGTCCGACCACATGGATCGGACTTTTCAATGCGGATGAGAGGAATCGAACCTCCATGGGTGTGACCCCACAAGAACCTGAATCTTGCGCGTCTGCCAATTTCGCCACATCCGCAGGAAGAACAAGTGTACTTCGCCGCATTGCGTTTTGCATTTCGCATTCAAAATGTAAATAAAACACGGGGTGGTCGTGTGACCACCCCGTGCGAATTCAAGCTTTCAAATGCCTCAATCCTCGGCGTCGTCCGTGATATCCGTTCCAATGTCCAGCACTTCGCCTTCACCTGCGTCATCCGCATCATCTTGCGAGACCAGGAAACTGGACAGGCGCTGACTTCGCACAGGATGTTGCAGCTTCTTCAAAGCCTTGCTTTCAACTTGACGCACGCGTTCACGTGTCACCTTGAAGATTCGACCGACTTCCTCAAGGGTGTAGGTGTAGCCATCGCCAATGCCGTAGCGCAATTTCAAAATTTCACGCTCGCGGTAGGTGAGTGTCTTCAACACATCATTGATGCGCTGGCGAAGCAACTCATTGCTCGCGGCCTCGGACGGACTTGACTGTCGCTCGTCCTCAATGAAATCTCCAAAGTGGCTGTCTTCGCTTTCGCCCACAGGCCGATCAAGCGAAATTGGATGGCGACTGATCTTCATCACGCGGCGAACTTCCTCGGCTGGCATCTTGGCTTTTGCCGCGATCTCCTCACCGGTTGGTTCACGACCAAGTTCCTGAAGCAAATGCTTTTGAATGTTGCGCAACTTGCTCATGGTTTCAATCATGTGCACAGGCACACGAATGGTTCGCGCGTGATCAGCGATGGCTCGCGTAATCGCCTGGCGAATCCACCATGTCGCATACGTGCTGAACTTGTAGCCACGTTGATACTCGTACTTGTCCACGGCGCGCATCAGACCCGTGTTGCCTTCTTGAATAATGTCCAGGAATGGCAATCCGCGGTTGCGATACTTCTTTGCAATGCTGACCACCAAGCGTAAATTTCCGCCAGACAGATCGCGCTTGGCTTGTTCATACTCGCCAAACACGCGCATAATGGCTTTCATTCGCGCTTCAAGTTCCTCTGGGTATTCAAACACAATGGATCGAAGACCAACCAACTCCTCGCGCATGACAATTTGATCCTCGGGATCAAATCGCTCAGGGAATTTTTCGGCCTTGAGCAGTTGGCGCTTCAATTCCACCATTTTTCGGTGAATGGATTGCAGTCGACGCATCAGTGGTTGAATGCGACCCGTTCGCAAGCAGCACTCTTCAAGCAGAGTGGCAACCTTTCGGCGACGCAGGCGCAATTCTTCCTTGATGATCACTTTGCGTTCCGCTGAAACATCTGAATCTTCAAGTTGATTCCATTGACGCTCGTTCATGTCGATCAACTGAGAAATGGTTTCGACATTGCCAGGAATGCGCGTGGCGATCTTGCCCTTGGCATCTTCTTCCGCGGTGGAAATGCGCATGGTTCGATCGAACGGCAATTTTCCGTCGCGCACTTGCTTGAGAGTTTCAGTGGCCAAGCGCGCCACGTAATCACTTTCAAGGGATTTGCGACGGAAGATCATGCGGGTGGTTTCAATTTTCTTAGCCAAGCGAATTTCTTGTTCGCGCGTCAAAAGAGGAATTGTTCCCATCTGCGTCAGGTACATGCGAATTGGATCATCAATGCGCTTGCTGCCTTGCTCGGCCAATGCTTGCGCCACGATTGCCATGGCTTCCTCGTCATCCAAAATTTCATCATCAAGGTCGGCGGCTTCGGGAGCAGCTTTCGTGGAAGGAATTTCCACGACATCTTTCATCTGCTTGAGAACCTTTGGTTGCGCACCCGCGCTTAAAATTGGCGCTGGTGGCGGGCCTTGAATCGCGGCTGGAACTGAGCACGCATCTTTGCGGTGCTTGGGATTGTCGCGGTGAAACTTCAAATTGGTTTGCAATGGGGCGTCCATGGGAGTGAGCTTGTTGCGCTGCACTTCAATCTCATCCACCATGTCAATTCCATTTTCACTGAGCAACACAAAGAGCTCATCAATACGATCGGCGTTGACGAACTCATCTGGCAAGCAGGTGTTGAGTTCCTCATAACTAATCCACTTTTGCTGGCGACCCTTTTCAACAAGGCGACGAAGAGTGGCTTTCAGATCTTTAATGGCAAGACTCACGGTTCAACTCCAATTCTTTGTAAATGGGAAAAAACAATCAAGATTCATCCGCAGACGCTTTCGCTACGGTTTCAGTTCGGTTCAAATTACGCATATTTTTGGCAATTGCAGCGGGGTTATGACCCCCTCGGCGCACTTGTTCCAAGCGAGCAAGCGCATCCTCGGAGTTCATTACATGTTTCGCATTGTGTTTCATGTCTATGTCGTGCAGGAATTTGTCAAAATCAGCGGCGGCATTGCGCACGGCTTCGGAAGCGTCCATGTGTTCATTGCGTTGACTACCAATGTGAAACAATTCTCCGCACAGCGCTTTTAGCGAAGGCTCTTTGCATTCGGCTTGAATGTCTTGGACATGGAATGATGATCCAGATTCAAATCGCATGACAAGCAGGCTCCATAGTTCTCGAAGATCGGTTCGTTCGAAGTGTTCTGGTGAAAAAGCTTCTGAAATGGGCAATAACCCTTCTGTTCCCACTTGCACGCGTACTTGCGCGGCGTGCGGGTCCGCCATGATGGCCGCCAATAAATTTTTCTCCGCCATTCGTCGAGCCTTGTGTCGAGGGCTTGATGGCGGCTCTTGCACACTTGGTTGCGCTGGAGTTTCGTTTGCGGCAGGCGTGTTTAATTTCAATTCGGCGCGCGCTTGCGGCATGGCTTGTTCAAGTGTGCGCACTGGAACTCCCGTCAATTTGGAAAGCGCGTTCATGACAAAACTTTTGCGCAGCGGTTCAACGGATCGGAATCCAAGCTCGCCAAGTTTGCGCAGCAACTCTTGCAAGCGCTGTTGTTTTCCAGACATGCTTTCCACGGAATCAAGATTCGCCTTGAAGCGGCGCACCATCCACGACAATGCTTCTTCGCCATTTTCAAGCGCCGCGTTGAAATCATTCAGACCATTTGGGCGCTGCAATAATTCGTCGGCATCAAGACCATCGGGCAGGGTGGCAATGCGAACATCAACAGGGACGGCCAGGAAAGTTTCCACGGCGCGGTCGGCGGCGCGCTCTCCGGCGTTGTCCGGATCAAACACCACGGTAATTCGCTCCGCCATTCGCTGAAGCGCTTTGGCATGATCTTTTGTAAGCGCGGTGCCCAGCGTGGCAATGACATTGGTCACGCCAGCTTGATGCAAAGCAACGGCGTCCACATAGCCTTCCACCACAATCGCGTGCTTGGAATCAATGATGGATCGACGTGCCCGATGCAGCGCGTACAGGGTGCGTCCCTTTGAAAACAGCGGGGAATCGGGGCTATTCAGGTATTTTGGTTCGTCATTTGGGTCAAGCCGGCGCGCGCCAAACGCAATGACATTTCCCAATTCGTCATGAATAGGAAACAACAAGCGATTGCGGAAGCCATCAATTGGACCGCGTTGTCCGCTACGAATAAGTCCAAGCGCCTCAAAACTTTCGCGCGCAATCTTGTCAGTGGAATTGGCGGAGTGCTGAATTAACTTTTCAATGTGACGCGCGAGATGGTCCCAGCCTTCTGGCGCAACGCCCAGTTGAAAATCTTCACGGGTCTGCGCGTTGAGCACGCGCTCATTCAAGTGCGTGCGCGCCGTGGCTCCAAGAGTCTCGTCTTGCAGGCAGCGCTGATAAAATTTAGCGGCCGCGGCCATGGCCTTACGCAGCGACTCTTTGCTTGTG
>Ga0209086_10001365_pt1 | contig 19906 bp, 17 predicted proteins | sample M_130207_XF_Meta_FD_187312 | JGI IMG/M metagenome (GOLD analysis project Ga0209086, IMG submission 187312) | Freshwater microbial communities from Lake Montjoie, Canada to study carbon cycling - M_130207_XF_MetaG (SPAdes) (version 2) | ecosystem: Environmental > Aquatic > Freshwater > Lake... | reverse complement strand
TGCATCAGAAGGCGAACGCGCAGCCGCTTGTGAACGCGGGCGCAGCGGCGTTGGCGCTGGATCGACTTGATCGTGATTTCAATATGCAGTCAATTGGAATTGTGTTGGAGAAATGTATGTTTGATGGCGTCGCGCGCGAGGCCATGCGTGGCGCGCTTGCGGGCATGCCAAAGCGCGACGCGGCGGATCGCGTGGCGGAGTTGGTGCTTGCGGATTTGAAACCGCATTGAGCGAAATCTCCGCCGCGCAAGATTTTGAAATGCGCGCGCTTTGAGACGTTGCGCCGCATGTTCCATGGCTAAGTGAAAGCGCAAGAAAGCCCTAGTATTACAGGCGCAATGCGTCGATCAGCCCTACATGATGAATTGGAATCTTTCGCCCGCGCCGAATCAAATCGGCGCGTGGAGTTGGTGCGCGCGGCGGATAGGGACGCGGCGCATGAAACGCAACCCGCCAAGAGCGAGGTGATGTGGATTCCATACGGTCCAGCCGAGGAGGCGTTGTGCGTGGAGATTGCCGCGGACATTGGCGCTGCGGCTGCGGAGTACGCGGCCATTCGCCGCGGAGTTGGCGTGATGGATTCCAGCCAGCGCGGAGTAGTCGAGGTTCGCGGCGCGCAACGCATTGCATTTCTGCAGCGCATGGTGACGCAAGATATTTCCAAATTAGTCCCGGGCGAGGCCTGCGAAAGCTTTTGGCTGAATCGCAAGGGTCGCATAGAGGCCGACATGTGCCTGTGTGAATTCACCGATTGCATGCGCATTGATTTGGATTGGTTTGTCGCCAAAGATGTCGCGCAACAATTGCAAGCATTTGTTTTTGATGAGGATGTTTCAATTCGCGACGCGTCGGATGAATATGCACGGCTCTCATTGCATGGTTCGGCTACGCTGCGAATGTTGGCGGAGCTGGGAATTCAAGTTGATGCGCTGCGCACAAATCTGCGCGTGGTCAGTGGCGTTATCGCGGGGCATGACGTGTGGTGCGCTCGCCGCGATCAAACTGGCGAAGTGGGCGTGGAAGTTTTTTGCGCAACCGCTGACGTTGCCGCGATTTGGAGGCACATGCTTGATCATGGTTTGCGCGGCGACATTGTTGTCCGTCCGGTGGGTTGGAGCGCCTTCAACGCCGCGCGAATTGAAGGCGGAACTCCGCTGTTTTTAGTTGATTTTGGCAAGGCGAATTTGCCCCACGAAACTAGCGTCTTGGCGCGGCGGGTGAGCTTTAAGAAGGGTTGCTACTTGGGCCAGGAGGTGGTGGCGCGCATGGAAAGTTTGGGCAAGCCAAAGCAAATGCTGCGCGCGCTACGGGTGCAAGGCGAGGCCATTCCGGTTTCAGGCGCGCAAATTTTCGCTCCCAGCCAAGATGGCGCCGGAAGTTTTGGCGATTGCATTGGCGCCGTCACCAGCAGCACGCCCGCGCCCATGCTTGGCTCCGCGGGCATTGCATTTGGAATGATCAAGACCGCTTCCGCCGCGGTGGCTGGCGAAGTGGTGATTGCGGCGGAAGGCGAATTGACGCGCGCCACGATTCAAGAAACACTTTCGTTTTTGCCGGAGTCAAAAGTATGAATGAAATTATGAATGCAACTTCACAAGTTTCACGCGTGGTTTGTGCAGGCTCTCAAACACAAATTGAAATGTGTGTAGAGGCTTCGTCATGAGCGTTGAACCTGAATTTATTTTGTTCGCGGCCGCGGCTGTCCTAACCATCATTGTTGCGGTGGCGGCTTTCTTTGGCCTTCGACATATCTTGCGTGAAGAGCGGCAGAATCCGCCAGGAGATGGCGCGTGAGCGTTCAGCGCGTTATCCGCATCACTGAAGTTGGTCCACGCGATGGGCTGCAGAACGAGTCCACGCCCGTGTCCAGCGCCGCCAAGATTGCGTTTATTAACGCGCTTTCCAAGGCGAATTTTGCTGAAATTGAAGTCACCAGCTTTGTGCGCGCCGACCGCATTGCGCAACTGGCCGATGCCGCGCAAGTGATGGCTGGCATTACGCGCGCCGCCGGCACGGTGTACTCCGTGCTGGTTCCAAATGAGCGTGGGTTGGATGGCGCGCTGGCCGCCGGTGCTGAAAAGATTTCCGTGTTTGTCAGCGCCAGTGAAAGTTTTAGTCAGCGCAATGTCAACGCCACCATTCAAGAATGCTTGGTCAAGTTGCGTCCGGTTGTGTCGCGCGCGCGCGCCGCAACATTGCCAGTGCGCGGCTATGTGAGTTGTGTTGTGAAATGTCCATACGACGGAATCATCAACGTGGCGCAAGTGCGCGAAGTGTGCGCGCGACTTTTAGAAATGGGAGTGACGGAATTGGATTTGGGCGACACCATTGGCGCGGCGGTTCCCGACGACATGGATCGATTGCTCGATGGACTTCAATCTGTCGCGCAGCCAAAAGAAATGACGCTGCATTTGCACAACACCTCTGGCCGCGCGATCGCGGTGGCCGAGCGCGCGATCGCGCTTGGTGTTGTCAGTTTTGATTCCAGCGCGGGCGGTCTTGGTGGCTGTCCATATGCGCCAGGTTCGCCTGGCAATGTTGCCACGGAGGACATGCTTGAACTTGCGGCGCGTTTGGGACTTGCCACCGGAGTAAACGGCGACCAAGTGCGCGTTGCTACCGCGCAATTGCGCAAAGACATGCATGGCCCCAAGGAGTAATCATCGCCCAGTCTCGCCCAGTCTCGCCCGTGCGCAATGTTGAATGTGCGCAACAGGAACGCGACGTCTAATTCTTGCCAAATGCGCCGCCCGCCAATGACAAATTGAACTATTTCCGGTAGCGCATTTAAAAATGTCTTTGAATTTCCCATCAAAGAAGGGCAAATTGGCTGGGAAAAAATTGATCCATTTATGCGCTCCCCGCCCACAAATAGATGGGACTTTGATTACACTATTCGGCTCGTCGCTTCCGATCGTCGGAGGCTCTCGCAATTTGAGATCCAGGACGCAATAACTATGAGTCAGTATTCAAGTGGACAGTTTGGAATGGGACAGGAACCTCGTCGAGCATCGATCAAGGGCCCCATTGATTACAAGAACGCCGAAGAACTTCGCCGGCTGATGACCAACAACGGCAAGATCCAAAGTCGCAAACGACTTGGTCTTTCCGCCAAGGAACAAAAGCAGATCACGCAAGCCATCAAGCGCGCGCGACACATGGCCATTCTTCCGTTCACAAACGCCACTGCCTAATTGCTATTTCCATTGGACGCGCTCCGCCTGAAAATGCGGGGTTGGTTGTTCATTGGCGTGCGCGAACTTGCGATCACGTCATACGCGCTTGAAGAAGCGCCGAATTGCACAAATTTGTGGCGCACAGAATGTCAGACGGTTCCCCCGAATTCAGCTTACGCCGGTTTTGGTGTTGTCCGAATTAGGCGCGCCAGCAACGGGTAGCGCAAAATTCGCGCGCGCCATCGAAGGCGGCGAAACGACGCGTCGTTTGGTTTGGCGGACAAACCCAATCGAATCCACGACATGGCTTTTGAAATTTCGCCTTGCGAAAGGCATGCAAGCGCCAGGTTGTGCAGTGCGCACATATTTCCAGCTTCAATTTTGAGAAGTTTTTCGCTGGCCTCATTGCCCAGCTCCAAATTATTGTTGCGATAGTGCGCCAGAGCCAATTTTTGCCAAGGCAGCGCGGCATTTTGAACGCGATCAAAACGCATTGCGGCCGTGAGCGCGCGCGCCGCAAGAGCGGGGCGCTGAGCAGCAAGCATGAGCGCGGACAAGTTCACCGCGAATTCAATATTGTCCAAACGTGGATTGGTTTCTGGCGGACATTGCTGCGTATGAACTTCAAGCAAGCGCGCGGCCTCCGCAATTTCGCCATTTTCCAGCCGCGCCCGCGCCAATTCCACCCGCGGTAATGGATTGGACGGATCAAGTCGCATGGCCATTTCAAGTTCGGTGCAGGCCTCATCAAAGCGGCGGGTGTTGACGGCCAGCACGCCTAGACGAAATCGCGCCGCGGCGTTTGCGGGATCAATTTCAATGGCGCGGCGGAATTTTTCAGCGGCCTCTGGATTGCGTCGTTGACGCAGAAGCACATCGCCAAAAGCCAAAAGCGTGCTGACATCGCCTGGACGCAAACGCAATTCTTCCGTGAGCAATTCAATGGCGCGGTGCGCATGGCCGCCATCGCCAAGCAACTGCGCAAGCCTGGTGCGCGCGCGCGGCAGATTTGGTTCAAGACGAATGGCCTCGCGCAAACACCACATGGCGCGATCAACTTTGGTTTCCTCAACCAACACTTCCGCCACGGCCTGCAATGTGGCCGGCATTATTTCAAGATTTTGCTGCGCCAAATAAAATGCCACCATGGCGTCGTCGCGACGACCCAGTCTGCGCAAACTTTCAACGCGGCAGCCCCAGCCAGCGTCAAGCGAAGGATCAAACAGCGTGGCTTGCTCGGCCCACTTCAACGCCACAGCCCAACGCCCAAGCGCCGCCGCCGCCATGGCCGCCGCCAAGCGCGGTTCCGCATGTTTGGGCGCGCATTGACAAGCCATTTCAAAACATTGCAAAGCTTCTTCGCCGCGACCGGCCGCTTGCAACGTCACGCCAAGATTCAGACGCCACGCGCTACGTTCAGGCTCCAATTCAATGGCTTTGCGCAGACAGGCTTCAGCCTCGCCAAGGCGACCCTTGCGAAAAAAATCGCGAGCCTGCTCCACAAGCTGCTCAGCGCTGAATTCAAATTCAGGCGTGTCTTCCATGGTTGCAGTGTAGTAATGCTTTTGGGCGGATCGTTCGCGGGACTTCTAAATTTCCGCAAGATTGTCAATTTATAAACACAAATCAACAACCATCTCAGGATTTGTGCTTGATAAATGCGATGCATAACTGGAATGTTGAATGGGATGTTGAATCCGATTCACGCAATCAAAGCGGGAGCGCGATTAATACACTTCAATCATGCAGCGATGCGTGTGGCGCACGCGCCGCTTGATTTCCTCATCTGTCCATTTCTCAGCGGGAATGTCGCGAATGGTCTCATCAATTGTGAGATAATTGGCGGCCAAACCTTTGGCGGCAAGCAGCCGAAACAAGCCGATTTGCATGCCCGCAAGTCCGCACACATAAATCAACGTGCGCGGGTTTTGCAACATGTCTTTGAACGCGTCAAGTTGGCGCTCCAAATATTGATGCACGTACTCGCCCTTGCCGCCGTCAACGCGGCGCTCGCGGCTGATGACCGTGTGATACTTGAAATTGTTGTGCGTCTTGGCCAGGTCCTGAATTTCTTGGTCATACAAAAGATCGGTGTTGTACGGCGCGCCCATGAGTAATTCAATGCGGCTACCGCAGCGCGTCCATGATTTCTGCCACGGACTTCCCACCGGCGGACCCGCGAGCAATTCTTGCAGCATGCCGCGGAACGGCGCAATGCCCGTGCCAGTGGCCAAGAAAAGATAATCGTGTTTGGAAGGATCGGTGGGCAAAAGAAATCGCTTGCCTGATGGACCCGTCACCTGAACGTTATCGCCAGGTTTGAGATCGCACAGATAATTGCTGCACGCGCCCAAAATAAGTTGCGGATGCGCCACAGTTTCTCCAGGCTTGGTGATCATTTCCTCGCTGATGAGCCGCTTGGGAGTGGTGGCAAAAATCTGGCCGTGTCCGTCCTCGCCCCAAGTGGGACTGGCAATGGAATACAGACGGACTTTGTTGGGGCGACCTTGATAGTCGTTGCCCGGAGGCACAACGCCAAAGCTTTGGCCGGCACGAAATTGCCCCGCCATGGGCGTGCCCGTAAGGTCAATGCAAACATGGCGAACATAGCTGCTCGAGCGGCCTTTTATGCATAATTCATTGGCCGTCACGCGCGCGGTGGCCGGCGCGTTGGGCGCCACCAAATGCATCTTCACTTCGGGCAGGGTTGGTTCACCCACGATTTCAAGAGTTGTGCTCACGGCGGTATCGTAGGCATGTCGGACGGAAATTGTTGCTCGGACACTCGCTTGGTCGATTGAGAAAGGCTCACTTTTTTCGCCACGAATTCTTTTCAAAGGATCTCAACTATGGATTATTTTCGCATTCAAGGTGGTCGGCGGCTTGCGGGTCGCGTGACGGTTGAGGGATCAAAAAACGCGGCGCTTCCGCTGATGGCGGCGTCGTTGCTGACCGACGGCGAGTTGAAACTGAAAAACGTGAAGCCGTTGGCGGACATTGAAAATATGAACGCGCTGCTGCGCGAGTTGGGCGTGCAAACCAAGCGCACGGGCGACGCATTGTCGCTGACCAGCATGGATCAGAATTGCGTGCATGCGCGTTACGACATTGTGCGCACCATGCGCGCCAGCATTTGCGTGTTGGGTCCAATGGTTGCGCGTCGGCGCAAGGCCGTTGTGAGCATGCCTGGCGGTTGCAGCTTTGGACATCGACCAGTTGATTTGCATTTGAAAGGTCTGGAAGCGCTTGGCGCCAAGATTGAACTTCGCAATGGCGACATCATTGCCACGGCGGATCGATTGAAGGGCAACACGGTATTTCTTGGCGGACCAAACGGCAGCACCGTGCTTGGAACTTCCAACATTATGAGCGCCGCCACGTTGGCCAAGGGTCGCACCATTATTGAGTGCGCCGCGTGCGAGCCGGAAGTGGTGGAGGTGGCCGACATGCTGAACAAAATGGGCGCCAAGATTCAGGGCGCCGGCAGTCCGCGCCTGATCATTGATGGCGTGGAGGAATTAAGCGGCACCGAATACAACGTGATGCCTGATCGCATTGTGGCCGGCACGTACGCGGTGGCCGCGGCCATGACCAACGGCGATATTATTTTGGATGATTTTCCCTACGATTCGCTGCTTGCAACGCTTGATGTGTTCCGTGAAATCGGCGTGCATGTGGAGCGCTTGGATGACAAGGATTCCAGGCGTTGCTCGGTGCGCGTGACCAGTGAGCGCAACCTGAAACCAGCGACCATTACCACGCAGCCGCATCCAGGATTTCCAACGGATTTGCAGGCGCAATTGATGGCGCTTTTATGTTTGGCGCAAGGCAACAGCGTGATCACCGAGAAGATTTATCTGGAGCGCTTCCTGCATGTGGCCGAGTTGTCGCGCATGGGCGCGCACTTGAATCGCCAAGGACCAACCGTGATCATTACGGGTGGATCCAAGTTGGTTGGCGCGCCGGTCATGGCTAGCGATTTGCGCGCGAGCGCAAGCTTGGTGTTGGCGGGTTTGGCAGCTGAAGGCGAAACGCTGGTGACGCGTGTGTATCACTTGGACCGCGGCTATTACCAAATGGAGAAAACGTTGAACTCGCTGGGCGCGCGCATTGAGCGCCTGCGCGAGGAGAAGAATTCTCCGGCAAGTATTGAAGCCGCCGCCAACGCAAGTTGAGCCAGTTGTGAATCGCTTCCAATCGCTGGAAATGTGTCGCGCACGCGCGACACGCGCCGCATCACGCCGCTAAATTTTTGTGCGCACATCAAAGCGTTGCGAATTCATCACGCCGCATGAATTTGCGCGGCGTGTTTGTTGAACCCACCAAAATTATTTTCGATATTGGGCTTGCAACGATGCGTTGAACGCATCAATCGACTTCTTCAATTGAGCCAATGTCGCGGCGGTGCGTTGGCGGATTTCATCGGCCATGTGCGGCGAACTTGCCTTCATTTGGGTCGTGAGTCTTTCCAAATCTTCCACGGTCAATTGCACATCTTGCGCTTGTAATGCCAAGCCTCTTGCGATCATGAGTTGGTCTTGCTGGGCGAACTCGGCGTCATTAGGTTTATCCAATATTGCCCGCGCCAAGCCACCAAGCAAGTCTTGAAACGCGCGCGTGATTTGCCCGCCACTGAGCGACAATTGGGCAGTGCTTGCGGCGAACATCCCGTCGGCATCCTTGCCCGCGGCGGTGACAGAGTCCATGTCCGCCTTGAGTCGCGTGAATAGTTTTTCAAAATCTTCATACGCTTTTGTCATCTGGCCGCTCAATTTATTTTTAATTTCAGCGGCCATGGCTGTGTAATCGCTTTGCACACTGTCCGCATCGTCGCGTATTTGCGACAATTTTTCTTTGATGATGCTGGAGTAACTTGTCGGATCCTGCTCGCCTTCGTTGGAAATTCCCAACCGACGATTCATCTCCGAGGTGTTTGATTTGAGCGAGGCGAATCGCGCCTGCCAATCATTGGAATCGCTTGTGACATTGGCGCGCAGCAAATTAATGGACGCGTTGATGGATTGAAAGTGGGCCACCATTTCTGTGCGCGCGTGTTGGGTGAACCAGTCGTAGAAAAGAGTGAAGTTGGCGTACATCTGGTCAAGTTTCAGGGCCACAGGTCCGCCAAAGATGGTCGTGAATCCGGACGGCGGATTACTGGCGCGGATGGTGGCGTTGGCGATCAACGGGGAGTTGGGTCCAGCAGATTGCGAATTGTTTTGTAATTCAAATCCAGTGTCATAAATTTGAATGGACACATTGCCGCCAAGCACGGTGGCGTTGCGACTCACGCGCGCCGAGGACCACAGGGGGACTTTGGAATCCAGTTCAAAGGTGACAAAAGTTCCCAAAATATTTGCGTTGGCGGAATCGGGCCTTTGCGCATTCGGTCGCACATTGCCCGCGTCATCCAACATGGGACCAGTTTCAACCCGCAGCACTTTGCCATAATGAATGCCGCCAATTTCCACGGGAATTCCTGGCTGAATGCCCGAGGCGTCTTGAAGCAGTGAAAATACAAGGCGATATTGCGTGTAAGGGCGCCAATCTACTTGGGTCACCACAACAATCAGAAGCGTGCCACATAGAATGACCGCAAGCGTGAGAAAGCCGGCGAGCCGCTCCTTTGCGGGATTGGGATCAAGCGAGCCCATGCGTTACTTGCCTTCGCCGCCCTGGGATTGCGGAGCCGCGAGCACATCAAAGAGTTGGCGTTGCGCGGCCTCGTATTTTTCCAGCGAGTCAAGAACTTCTTGGCGAACTTCCTTGCGGAAATTTTCATCGCTGTTGAACTTGTTGGCGTCTTGCGCCAGCACGGCTTGCAAGGACGCGCTGGCTGTTTTTAAATCCGCCGTGGCCAGAGCGAAGGCGCGCGTGGCGCTGTACAAATTCTCGTGCGCCACTTCGCCTGGCTTTGGTTGATAGAGCAACTTCCACGGGCTGCGGCGAATTTCTATGGCGGTCAATTTCAATTGGCCAGCAATCTCGCGCGCGTCAAGCATGAAGTCGCGCAGATCCGTGAGGCGCTGCGGCATTTGTTGTTCGACCTGCCCAAGACTTGAGGCAAGTGTTTGCGCAGCATCGGCGCCTTGGTCGAGCAATTTTTGCAGCGCGGGCATGCCTTTGGTTTTAAAATCACTGGCGATGACTTTGGCGTCGGCCATGGTCGCGGAGGTGTTGTCCATGAGTTGCGTGAATTTGGCTTTGTTGTCCTTCAAAAGTTGATCCGCGTTGCCCGTGAAACTTTGCGCGTTCAGCAACGTGTCGCCAATGGGCTTGCGCCAGATTTCGTAATCCTGATTGAAGTTGGCGGTGGTGGTGGAAAGATTTTGCAGCGTGGGCACAACGCGAGTTCGATATTCCTCCGGGATGGTCTTGAGCCACGCGGCGGTGACGGCCAGTCCCTTGATGATTTCATTGGTGCGCACTGCGTTGGCTGGACCGACAAGCGTGGTCAACATTCCACTGCCACGCGTGGCCAACAGTTTGTCGCCGCTTTTCAGAACTGGCGCTGGCGCTTGACCCAGCGTGTTGAAGTTGATGATGGAAGTGCTTCCCACCAAACTGCCAACGCGAATCACTTCCGCGTTGGTGCCTTCGGGCGCGGTGTCGGAGTAACGAATTGGAATGCCCTCCATAATTTGAATGGTCACATTGATCGCGGCAAGATCGTCATTCTTGTCAATGTCTGGCGTGATCGAAATCACGCGGCCCACGGTAAGTCCGCCCACTTTCACTTCGCTGCCGCGGCTCAGGCCGCTGACGCCTTCGGTGGTGTCAAATTGCAGGACAAGCGTTTGATATTTCTTGAACAGGTCCACCTTCAACAACACAAAGCCAACGAATAGGGCCAGCACAAGAATGGTTGATACAAAAACACCGGCGCGCAGATTGTTGGAGAAATTTGTGTCGCTCATAGGTGGCAGAATAGTAACGAAATCAACTGCCCACGGTTTGCGGACCGCCCACCATTTGCTCATTGGTGCTGTAGCGTTGCAACGCCGAAAGCAATTGTTCCACTTGCACATGTGGCGGCAAACTGAGCAGCCGTCTTCGCAACGCGGTGACGGTCTTCAGTTCGCGATCCGTCAACATGAGATGTTCCTTGCGCGTGCCGCTGGCCGCAAGATTGATGGCGGGAAAGACGCGCTTTTCAGAAATGGAGCGGTCCAAAATAAGTTCCATGTTGCCCGTGCCTTTGAATTCCTCAAAGATCACTTGATCGGCGCGGCTGCCGGTGTCCACCAAGCATGTCGCGATGATGGTGAGCGAGCCGCCCTCTTCGCATTTGCGCGCGGCGCCGAAAAGTTGTTTTGGAACTTCAAGCGCGCGATTGTCAAGACCGCCGCTCATGGTGCGTCCACCGGATGCGTAGCGACGATTGTTATTGAAGGCGCGTCCCACGCGCGTAAGTGAATCAAGCAGCACCACCACATCGCGGCCAGCTTCCACCATGCGCTTGGCGCGCTCAATGGCAAGAATGCCAAGCGCGGTATGGCGCTCCACGGATTCATCGTTGCTGCTGGCAAGGACTTGCGCTGGAACATTGCGTTTGAAATCGGTGACTTCCTCGGGGCGCTCATCAATTAAGAGCGCGATGAGTTCAACTTGCGGATTATTGAATTTGATGCCCGCGGCGATGTTTTGCAGCAAAATTGTTTTACCGGCTTTGGGCGGCGCCACAATTAAGCCACGTGTTCCAAAACCAATCGGGCAAAATAAATCGATCAGTCGGCAGGCGGGCGCGCAGCCGCGATGTTCCAGCGTGAGACGCGGCGACGGATCAAGCGCGGTCAACTCAGTGAACGCTTTGCGCGCGGCGTAGGTTTGCGGATCCATGCCTTCAATGTCAATCACATTCAGCGCGACGCGCTTGATGCCTTCGGGACGGTTGGGCGCGTGGCGCTCCTCAATTTCAACGGTGATGAATTGCGCGGGGCGCAGCGAAAATTGCGCCACCAGTTCGGCGGAGACATAGGGATCACCGGGATTATCAGCGAGACCCTGTTCAAATTGTCTGATGCGCGCTTCGCCGCCCGCGGGCAACTCAAGAACGCCACTTTTCGTATTCATAGAAGTCAATCTTCCCGTCACAAATTGGATGGTTCCAAACAAGAACCGATTACCGACGGACCACCTGAGGTCCCATCACCAATTTGGGTTTGACGAGTCGTCGAGGGATCTCGACTTACGTATTTGAGCACCAAACAGGGCATAAGTCAAGCGCAATATTAAATTTTAGTTGAGATTGCGGCGGCGGTACGCGCGTTCTGAAGCAGCAATGCGACGTTGGCGCGCAATGTTTTTCCGCCAGAAAGCTGCGCCAAATGTGAAAGCAAGAACGGCGTCACGGCCGCGCCCTTCACGTTGTGCGTGCGCGCGGCGATCTCTGTCTCTGCGTACCAACTTTCAAATTCATCGCGGGCAATGGCGTGCGCGGCGGGGCACGCTTGCACGGCCAACACTCCGCTGTGATGGGCAAGGGCCCAATGTGTGCGCGCGATGGCGGCAATGTCGGTGGCGTTCTCAACGGAACTTGCCAAAGACAGCGACGCGTCCGGTGGCGATGAGAAGCAAGGAAAATATTTGGTTTGAATTCCAATCACTGGAACGCCAAGCGAATCCAGCGCCTCCAAAGTTGCGGGCAGATCTAAAATACTTTTTGCGCCGGCGCACACGGTGATCACGCGCGCGCGCGCAAGCGCCGCAAGATCCGCGCTGATGTCGAGCGAGTGGTTCCATTCGCGGTGCACGCCGCCAATGCCGCCGGTGGCAAACACGCGAATTTCAGCGGCGGCACAAGCGGAAAGCGTGGCCGCAACGGTGAGTCCACCGGTGGCCGCGCTGTTCATTGCGCTGGCTAAATCACGCGCGCTGAGTTTCATTGGATTGGCGTGCGCGGAAAGTGAATCAAGTTCTTGCGCGGTGAGACCGATCACCAACTCGCCATCAATCACCGCGCATGTCGCTGGTGTCGCGCCGCCATCGCGCACGGTTTGCTCCATGGCCATGGCCAGCGCTTTATGCGCGGGTACATTTTCGTTCCACAAGCTTGAAATATCGCGCAGCGTTGGCACAGCATGACGCGGCAAACCATGCGTAAGCACCGCGGTCTCAAGCGCGACAACCGGCGCGCCTTTGGCAAGCGCCGCGGCGACCTCGGGGTGAATACGAATGTGCTTGTGCTTGTTGGCGTGCGGCATCAATGTCGTCGTCGAGAATTCACTTTGCCACCCAATCGCTTCATGGGTTGACCTGTTGGCACAACGCCGCCGGGAAACTTTGTTGGATCGGCAACCGTTGGCGTTGGCGCCGCGGCTTGAAAACGATTCTTGGTCGCATCGTTGGTTTCACGACGCTTCACTTCTTGATCGCGGCGCGCCTGCACTTCTACAGGTGGCGGACCTGGATCAAAGTCTGGATATTCCTTGCGGACAATTTCCACATTGGTCAGCATTTCAATATTTGTAAGTAATTCGCCCTGATCTGGGCATACAAAGCTCCAGGCAATTCCGCGGCGACCGGCGCGCGCGGTGCGGCCAATGCGATGCACATAGACCTCGGGGTCCTCTGGAATGTCGTAGTTGATCACGTGGCTGATGTCGTCCACATCAAGTCCGCGCGCCGCAAGATCGCTAGCCACAAGCACGCTGAGTTGCCCGCCGCGCAAACGCTCCATGACTTTGTCGCGCGCCTTCTGATACATGTCGCCGTGAATGGCGAAGGCGTCGATGTTTTTCTTTTGCAAGTATTCGGTGACATCGTCCACGGTGCGCTTGGTGCGGCAGAACACCACGGTGAGTTCCGCGGTTTCATGCGTGAGCAAATGATGCAGCAGTCGTCGCTTGCACCAATAGTCAACTGGCAAGTAGCTCTGATCGACTTGGCTCACGGTTAAACTTTTCTCGGAGCTGACAATTTTTTCCGCGTCGCGCATGTAACTGCGCGCCAACTTCTCAATCTCTGGACTAATGGTGGCCGACACGAACACGGTTTGCGGATGTTGCTTCATACTGCCCAAAATGCGGCGAATATCCTCGCGGAAACCAATGTCAAGCATGCGGTCCACTTCATCCAGCACCGCGACCTTGACTTGGTGGTACGGAAGAATGCCGCGTTGATTCATGTCCATCACGCGACCAGGCGTGCCCACAATAATGGCGGGGCCGGCCTTCAGTTGAGTGGTCTGCGTGTTGATGCTGCTGCCGCCGTACACCGCCACCACTTTGTGGCCGCTGTATTTGGCGAACTCCATGAATTCCTTGGCCACTTGAATGGCAAGCTCGCGAGTTGGCACAAGCACCAAGCCGCTGAAGGCATCGGCCTTGTCAAGGCGCGCCAACATTGGAAGCGCGAAGGCGGCGGTCTTGCCGGTGCCGGTCTTGGCTTGGCCCAGGCAATCTTTTCCGGACAGCGCCACTGGAAGAAGCGAGGCTTGAATGCGGGTTGGATACTCAAAGCCCTTTTCATTCACGGCTTTAAGAAGTGTTTCTGGAAGTCCAAGGTCGGAGAATTTTTTACTGGTGTCGAAAGTTTCTGTTGAGTTCATGAAATCCTTTAGGAATCTAATGGTAGTTCCCTTTCAAAGTCGATACAACGGACACTCTATGAGCCCCCGAAGCGAAGTAGTCGTTGACCTTGCCGCCGTTGATCATAATGTTTCTGTCATTCGGGCGGCGCTTGACCCCTCAGTGCGTCTTGGTTTGGTGTTGAAATCAGACGCCTACGGCTTGGGCGCTGCGCGATTGGCGCGGCGCGTGGCGGGGCGCGCGGATTTTTTGGTGGTCTACGGAATTGAGGAGGCTGAAGTGGTTGGCGTTGCCGATCCAAGCACTCCGGTGATGGCGCTCATGCCCGTGCGCGAGATTGATCGCGGAGGAATTGCGCACAGCATGTGGTTGAAGGGTCAGTTGCATTTGTCTGCGCATGATTTGGACCAAGTGGAATCACTGTCCAAATGCGCCGCGGATTTTGGCGCGGTGTTACCGCTGCATCTGGAAATTGATACGGGCCTTGGACGCGGTGGTTGCTTGCCCACGGACGCCACAAAAATTGCAGCGCGCATTCGCTCAGATAAAAATCTTCGCTTGGCCGGAGTGTTCACGCACTTCGCCAACGCCGGTGGCAGCGAGACCGCCACGGATCAACAACGCAAAATGTTTGAGGCGTGGTGCAAGGCCGCGGCGCTTCCTGCGGATTGCATTGTGCATTCGGCAAGCACCTTCGCCGCCATTCGTGATCCGCGATTCCATCACCACATGATTCGTGTTGGCTTGGCGTGGACTGGTTTGGCTTTCGAAGGAACGCGCGATGGACACTTCATGGAGTTCGCGAAAAAGTTGCGGCCCGTATTCAGTTGGCGCAGTTCTTTTGTGCAAGTGAGAACGGTTCCAGCGGGCACGGCGGTGGGATATGGCAGCCGCTGGAAATGTGAAAAAACAAGCAGGATTGGCTTGGTTCCAGTGGGATACGGCGACGGCTATCCGTTGCTTCCAATGAACCCCATGACTCGTCGCCCGTTGGGCGTGGAGCGGCGCATGGTGCGCGTTGAAATGGTTGTGGATGGTGTTTCAACTTGGGCCAACGCGCCCGTTGTTGGCGCAATCAGCATGGATCAGATCGCGGTCGACTTGAGCGATTTGCCCGACGCGCTTGCAACAAATTGGAATCACGCGGCGGTTGAATTGATCAGCTCAGATTGCAACGCGCCCAATCACGCGGCGCGCGTTGCCAGCATGACCGGTCATCACGCCTACGAGTTGTTGTGCCGAATTCCGGCGCGCGTGCCGCGTAAATTTGTGGAGCCGGTGGTTGTCCAACTTCCAAGCCTAGACTCGTCGCAGGTGTCGACGAATGCAATTTCACAAGCATCTTAAATTTTTCTGGACAAACGCGCGCCGTGCGGTTTGGTGTTGCGCGTGAGCCAGTCCACGCACGGTGTCACGCTAGACGCGTCAGACGCGGCGCATAATTCGGCGCAAGCAAATCCCAATTTATTTTCTACTTTGGGTGGTAAGCAAACTGTTGATGTGCTGGTGGTTGGCGGCGGACCTGCGGGAAGTTCATGCGCCATTGCGTTGGCGCGCGAAGGCGCAAAAGTAATGTTGGTTGACGCGCAAGCGCGTGGCCGCGACAAATGTTGCGGCCACTGTCTTTCCGGTGGCGCGTGGACAATTGTGAGCGAGTTGGGTTTGCGTGAGTTGGTTGAATCGGTGTCCACAGGCGCAACTGCTCAGGTGGCGTGGCGCAGTGGAGCGCAAGGATTTGAAATGAATTTGCCTGCTTTGGGCGCCATCACGCCACGAGTGGCGCTGGACAAAAAATTACTTGATGAAGCCGAACGCGTTGGCGTGCGCGTGGTGCAGCCCGCCACGGCGAAATGGTTGCATGACAGAAAATTTGCGGTTCGACTGGCTGAGCACACGTGTGTTGTGGATGCAAAGTTGGTCATTGCCGCGGATGGTCTTGGTAGCGGCATCGCGCGCGCGCGTGGTTGGAATCCTACAAGTCCGGGACGCAAGTATGGCTTCGCCGGTTCGTGGCACGCACCACATGCGCTTGCCAATTGGTCAGGCGAGCGAATTGAAATGCGCGTGGTGCGTGGGGGATATCTTGGAATGGTCGCCGAGTCGCATGAACAAATTCATGTGGCGGGCTTGATCGATCGCAATTCAAAACTGGGTCGCCCCGATGAGTTGCTAAATGAAGTGGCGCGGTCGTGGCCGTTGCTTGCAGCTGCGTTGCAAGAAGGTAGACCAAGTAAATGGAACGCGGCGGGGCCGTTGCCGTGGAAGCCCACGCGCATTGCCGATGAGTCGACAGCATTGGTGGGGGACGCGGCGGGATATGCCGAACCATTTTCCGGCGAGGGCATGCGCTGGGCATTTGAGAGCGCGTATGGATTGACGCGCGCGTGGCGTCAGCACGGCGGTTGGAGCGCGGCGGCGGCGCAAACATATTCGAAGTGGCATAGCGATCACATTGCGCGTAGGCAGCAAAAAACGCTGCGAATGGCCTGGTTTCTTGCGCAACCCACGCGTGCCTCTGTGATATGCAAGGCGGCGCGAACATTTCCTAGAGTCGCTTCGTGGCTCGCTTGTAATATGACTCGATGAACGTGCGCGTTGAATCAATGGGTTTTGCAACGCCTTTCTATGAGCGCACGCAACACGATATTGGGCGCGAGCAAGCGCAACTGTGGAATTTAAAATCATCTTCACAAGAACGATGGGAACGCATGGTTCACAATTGCGGCATTGAGCGCCGCGCCGCGGTCATGCCACTGCAAGAAATTGTTTCGTTGACAACGGCCCAGCGCATGAAATGTTTTTCGCAACACGCGCCGGCGCTGGCCGCGCGCGCCATTGAGCAAGCGTTGGCGCGCGGTAATCGCACGCCGCAAGAAATCACGGACTTGATTGTTGTCACTTGCACGGGATTTGAATCTCCTGGACCACTGCATGACATTTGCGCGCAGTCGGGACTTGCGCCAAGCGTGCGAACTTCACAAATTGGATTCATGGGTTGCTTTGGCGGAATCTGCGGATTGGACGCCGCCGCCGGCGCAGCGTTGCGGCACGAAGGTGCCGTGGTGTTGCTGGTGTGCGTGGAATTGTGCTCGCTGCATTTGCGCAATGACCGCGACGCGCAAAATATGGTGGCCAGTTTGTTGTTTGCCGACGGAGCCGCCGCGCTGATTGTTTCAAGCAAGGCAAATTCCAGAGTTATTGCGCCGCAAAAAGCACCAAAATTCATGCATGGACTTGCGCACGATTCCGTGATGAAAACCAAACGCAATGTTGCGCAACTTCAAGCGCCTCTATTGACTGTTGGTCCACGCCAAGCGCGGCGCATACCCAACACGGCTCACGCCATGAGTTGGCAGATCACCGACGCGGGTTTTGCCATGACGCTTGATCGAAGCGTTCCCGCGCACATTGAGTCTGCGGCGCCGACCGCGCTTGGAGACTTGAGGCAGTGCGCCATTCATCCAGGTGGCGCGGCCATATTGGACGCCATGGAACGCGGAGCCAACGCGCGACAGTGCGGCGGACTTGCGCCGGAAAGTTTGCTGGCCGCGCGCGGCGTTCTTCGCGACCACGGCAACATGAGTAGCGGCAGCGTATTTTTTGTGTTGGATCGCTTGCTGCAAAGCGGCGCCACTGGCGATATGGGCGTGATCGCATTTGGTCCAGGTTTGACCGTGGATCGCATTGATCTCACCGCGTTGCGCGCCAATACAAAAAATGTGAAAGCCGCGGAGGATGTCGCATTTGAACAAAATCAGCGTGTTTCTTCAGAGATAGTCATTGGCTAGGCGCCCGCGATTTCGCACTGAGGCTGCCTCGAATCTTTTATCGCAGGTGGAGTACGCCAATGTCGATGTCTTGCGGCGCATGGCCATCAACACGCAACAATTGGCGCGCTCCATTGACTCCGATCAATTGTTCAGCGAATCATGGCTTATTGAACAAGTGACTGGCGTGCGCTCGCGTGGCGCTGATACCACCGCGTCGTTGGTTGGCTCCGCGGTGATTGATGATCTTGCGGCGCTTGCAATTCGGTTCACTGACCGCGCGCCGATGGATGCCGCGCTTGCTCCAGGCGGCGCGTTCACGCTGGAACAAGCCGCAAAAAAACTTGGCGTTGGTGTGCGCAGCATTCAGCGTTGGAGGCGGTTTGGTTTGATCAGCATGCGCTTTCAATTTGGAAGAACTCGCCGCATAGGTTGCGCCGGCGCGGTGATTGAGTGGTTTGAAAAGCGCCATCCAGAATTGTTGACCAAAGTGAAACGTCCCGCGCCAACACAACAGGCGCGACACAAATTATTAACGCACGCAAAGGTGATCGCCGCTGGTGGTGGCACATTGAACGCGGCGGCGGTTGCGTTGGCGCGCGCGGAAAAAACCACCGTTCCCGTTGCGCGGCGCGCGTTGGAGCAGCTGGAAAAAAATGGCTCTATTTCCCCGTTGAAACGCCGAATTATCTTGAACGATTCAAAGGCTGGATTGGCTTGGCGTAGTTGGATGCGTGGCGTGGATTTGAACACCATCGCGCGGCGCGTGGGGCAAACACGCGTATCCGTATTGCGCACAATTGCAAAGCAACGACTGCGGCGAATTCAAGCGTGCTTGAAGCCAGTGGTGCCGCTGGCAACATTTCAGCGCGTCGACGCAACGGAAACATTGTTGGCACCGATGGAAGTTCGCCAACATTTGGCGCATGGAGCGTGGCCCACGCAACCGCGAGATTTTCTTGCGGCCTTTGCGCCTGTGTCGCAAGCGCGCAAAAATATGGTTGCCAGCGACGGCATGCAACTGACCGCGCTGCGATTTCTTTTGTGGCAAGCCGAGCAGGTGATGTTCAACGCGGGCGCGACAACCAAAACGGTTTCAAATAAAAAGTCCAGTCGAAAACTTGTGGCAAGCAAAGCGTCCCCAATCAGCAACACTGAAAGTCTGTGGGTTGATCTTGATCGCTGCGAAACCGCCTTGCGTTGGGCGGCGCGAATTCGTCTGACTCTTGTACAGCGTTCGGTTGGCGAAGCGCTTGGCCGTCTTCAAGCGATGGCGGGTGAGCCGCTGGTTTCACTTCACGGCGCACGCTTGTGCCAAGCCATTGAAATTGCGCTGGAGAGCGTCAGCGCAATTCTTGATCAATGCATGCAAAATCCAGCGAGTGATCGAGCGATTCGGTTGGGTTCCCTGGCCGCAGCCTTTGCCGAGAAAACAGCGGTGAAACATTGGAAATCTCGCTGCCGCCCCGCGCCAGATGAGCGCGTTGAATTGTCGCCCGCGTTGCAATCTCAATGCGTGCCTTGGTTGTGTGTGGCGCCACTGCGGGATGATTTGTCGCACGCGAAAGCGCCGCCTTGCATTGGCGGCGATCTGCTTTCTCTGCGTTATGGATGGAAAGGTGAAACGCCGCACACTATAAATGACGCTGCGCAATTGCTAGGCATTCATCCGCGGCGCGCTGCGATCATGGCCGCGGACATGTTTCGAAAACTTGTTCGAACTAGCACGTAGTGAAGCGCGCGCAAAATTTGTCAGCTAGCGCACGACCTGTCGCGTGGCACATGTGCAAAGAAATCAAAGCCCATGAGTCCACGACAGTGCATACGCAACGCCCATGCAACAAAGCCACCGCATGAATGCAGTTCGCACAAACGCGCGGACAAGAAAATCAACGCTTGCTGAATTGGAAACGACGACGGGCGCCGGATTGACCGTACTTCTTGCGTTCAACCTTGCGGGCGTCACGAGTCAAGAAGTTGTTGTCACGGAGCACGGTTTCCAAAGTCGGATCGTAGGCCATCACGGCTCGAGCAAGCGCAAGCAAAACCGCGCCAGTCTGACCAGTGACGCCGCCACCATTGCATGTGGCGCGAATATCAATTTGACCCTTGATGCCGGTCTTTTCAATCACGGCAAGAATGTTCTTTCGATCGCGCTCTTCAACGAAGAACTGATCAAATTCACGCTCATTCACCTTGAATTCACCCTTGCCTGGCTTAATGCGAAGGCGGGCGATAGAAGTCTTGCGGCGGCCAGTGGCCCACCACCAACCAAACTTGTCAGCTGGCTCTTGCGCGCGAAGTGGGCGAGGAGCAGGTGGCGCTTTCACAACGGCGACTGGGGCGAAATCCATTTCTTCGCCATCTTGGTTGCGGTCGCGGTTTCGATCTTGATATTTATCTTGGGTTCTCATGTGAAATCTCAGCGAGTCGC
>Ga0209086_10001363_pt1 | contig 19916 bp, 15 predicted proteins | sample M_130207_XF_Meta_FD_187312 | JGI IMG/M metagenome (GOLD analysis project Ga0209086, IMG submission 187312) | Freshwater microbial communities from Lake Montjoie, Canada to study carbon cycling - M_130207_XF_MetaG (SPAdes) (version 2) | ecosystem: Environmental > Aquatic > Freshwater > Lake... | reverse complement strand
TTACGAAAAAAAAAAAATAAAAACTAAAACTAAAAAGAAATAAGAGTATATAATTAATAAATATATAAAGATGAAAAAAGTAATAGAAAAAAAAACAGGAGAAAAATATGCTTCTAAAATGGCAATGAAGAAACACGAAAAAACGGAATCAAAAGCTGAGCAAAAAAAAGAATACGGTAAAGTTAAAAGAAAGTAATTGTAATAAAATGTAATAAATACGCGTAATAATAATAATATATAACTTTAATCAAATATATTATGAAAAAATTATTTTTATTACTGGGTTTATTTTTTATGTTCTCTTTTGCTAATGCTCAAAAAATGAGCAATGAATTTTTAAAGGGACAATGGACCTCTAATGGTCAAGGCACTGAAATATGGTTTAATGTTTCAGATAATAACAAATTAACAATAATAGAAGTTTCATCTTATACAGGTGATCCTTTAACTATTTTAGAGCACAAGATAGTAGATAATACCTTTTATTTAAAGACTGTATTTGAAGAATTAGATTTTGAAGCGTCTTCAACATTTACCATTATAAATGAAAATACTATGGCTTTAGATGTGCGTAGCGGATACCCTGGCGTGCTAATATATACAAGAGTAAATAATAAAAACTAAACAAACAAAAAAGATGCCAACAACACCATTAAAAAAGAAAGTAGTACCTAAAAGCACGACTACGGTAACAACTCAGCCAAAAGGCGATTCTAAAGAAACGAAAGCATATATTGCACAAAAGGCTGCACAAAAAGACACAGACGTTAAAAATTATAAACACTCACTAGAGACGGAACTCAAAAAAGGAGTAACAGCAAAATCAGCCGCTTCAGCCACAAATCTTGTGAATAAGGGTTCAGTAAAACAACAAGGTGTTGCTTTTAACTTTCTTACAGGACAATCTACTATTTCAGATTTTGACAAAGTATTTAAGAGTGGTGGTCCTAACAGTATGGTTACTGATAAAAAAACAGGGAAAATAGTTGCAAAAGCAGGGGCGTCCGGGCCTGGTACAGGCACAACTCAAGCTTTTGGATCCTATCTAAATCCAAAGAATACATCGCGAATGACTAATACCGATCTTCGTCATCAGTTTATATCAGACAGTATTGCTGACAGAGGTAGAAAAGAAAAACAAGTAGCTTATTTTGAAGATGCAATGAAAAGATCTAGAAGATAATACGTATTATAATATAATGCCTAGCGGGAAATCACTATGAGAAATGTGAAGTTTCCCGTTTTAGGTATAAATAATAGAATGTTTAAAAAATAATTAAATTAAATAAAAATGGAAAACAAAATCACAAAAGAACAATTAGACAAAATTACAGATCAACAAAAAGCATTAAATATGATGCTATCCAATATTGGGGTGTTAGAATCTCAAAAACACGCATTATTACATCAGATTGCTGAGGTTAATAAAGAAATTGAGGAAACTAAAGTTGAACTTGAAAATGAGTATGGTGCTATAAATATTAATCTTGAGGACGGTTCATATACCGAAATTGAGAAAAAAGATGAATAATTGTGGACCAAGTTATAAGAAAAATAAGTATTGGTGCGGATTATAAAGATAACGCAATGCATTATTCGGTAGGACAAGTAGTATATGGGGGACATGAGATTTCCCATATATTATTTGATTCAACTGATAGTTCTTACAGCATACATATAAAGAAAAATGATGAGGTAATGCCGTGGAAAAAGTTTAACATTAATATGGCAGTTGCGGTTGAATATGATTTAGAATATTAATGAGAAGTGTATTTAGTTATTTAGTAAAACCAGTGGGTGATCGATATGATAATAAAGTATCGGTAGGGGATAAGGAATTAATTATTAATACATCGATTGAAAGTTTTAAATCTGTAAACAATCTAGCAGAGGTTGTAGCTATTCCATTAGCAATAGAAAACACTGATATAAAAGTAGGCGATCTAGTTATTATACACCATAATGTATTTAGAAGATTTTATGACATTAGAGGAAAGCAAAAGAATAGCCGTTCATATCTTATGGAAGATCTATACTTTTGTGAACTAGATCAAATATATTTATATAAGCAAGATGATAAATGGAATACTGTGGGCGACCGTTGCTTTGTAAAGCCATTAAAGAATATAGATCATTTTAAGCTAGATAAAGAGCAAAGACTTATTGGAATACTAAAGTACGATAATAGTTCCTTAAATGAGCTTAAAATCAATCGTGGAGACTTAGTAGGATATAAACCTTATGGTGAATATGACTTTATAGTTGATGGCGAAAGATTATATTGTATGAAATCAAATGATATTGTAATTAAATATGAATATAAAGGAAACGAAACAGAATATAATCCAAGCTGGGCACAAAGCAGTACTTGAATTAATTAAGGTTGCAGAGGAGGCTATTTTAGATAATGGGGATGATGATTTATCCGCAGATAAATTAAAAAACGCCGCTGCGACAAAGAAGTTGGCTATATTTGATGCTTTTGAAATTCTAAGTAGAATACAGGATGAAACCCGTATGCTAGAAGAAGAAGATAAAGATCCCGCAATAAAAACTTTTAAAGGATTCGCAGAAGGGAGGTCTAGATAATGTACGAGCAAACACTTTATAGAATACTACCTGGCTACGTAAAACCTTCGGTAATTAAACAACACAACCGATATAATAAATGGAAATATGGTTATAATAAAGAGCACGATCTAGTTGTTATAAGCAAAACCGGTAAAATTGGTGAAATATACGAAATACAGAATTTAAGGATTGCATTGCCTTTAATTGAGGAGCCTTTCAAAAGAACTCCAAAAAAAGAGGAACAGCATTGGGAACAATTAAAAATACCAAAAGAACTTGAAAAAATAAAAAGTGTATTTGATTGGAATAAATATCCAGATCATTTCAAGGAAAAATGGTACGATTATGTAGATAACGAATTTAAGCGCAGAGAGGAAGGTTTTTCATTTTATAATAATGGAATTCCTACTTATATTACTGGAACGCATTATATGTACTTACAATGGAGTAAGATTGACGTTGGTGCTCCAGACTTTAGAGAATCAAATAGATTATTTTTTATATTTTGGGAAGCTTGTAAAGCAGATTCAAGATGTTATGGAATGTGTTATTTAAAGAACAGACGTTCCGGGTTTTCTTTTATGTCATCTTCTGAAATTGTAAATCAAGCTACTATATCAAGCGATTCTAGATTTGGTATATTATCAAAATCAGGAGCCGATGCTAAAACAATGTTTACCGATAAAGTTGTCCCCATTTCAATTAACTATCCTTTTTTCTTTAAGCCCATACAAGATGGTATGGATAGACCAAAAACAGAGCTTGCTTATAGAATACCCGCTTCAAAGTTTACAAGGAGAAAGCTAGATAGTCAAGAAAATCCTGAAGAACTTGAAGGACTTGACACAACAATAGACTGGAAAAATACAGGCGATAACTCTTATGACGGTGAAAAACTTAAACTATTAGTTCATGATGAGAGTGGTAAATGGTTAAGACCCGACAACATATTAAATAATTGGAGGGTTACTAAAACCTGTTTAAGATTAGGTAGTAAGATTATCGGTAAGTGTATGATGGGTTCAACGTCAAATGCACTTGATAAAGGAGGTGAAAATTTTAAAAGACTTTACTATGATTCAGATGTTAAGAAAAGAAACCGCAATGGACAGACTAGTTCAGGATTATATAGTTTGTTCATACCTATGGAATGGTCGTACGAGGGATTCATTGATACTTATGGCGTACCTGTCTTCGACACTCCAGAAAAACCGGTAAAAGGTGTTGATGGAAATATTATAGAATACGGGGTATTAGAACATTGGCAGAACGAGGTTGATGGTTTAAAAAATGATCCAGATGGATTAAATGAATACTATAGACAGTTTCCTAAAACAGAACAACACGCATTCAGAGACGAAACAAAAGAGTCTTTGTTTAATCTTACAAAGATATACGAACAAATAGATTATAACGAGGATTTAAGAAATACAAATATAGTAACAAAAGGTAGTTTTCAATGGGAGAATGGCATACCGGACTCTAGAGTTATATTTTACCCTAATAAAGACGGTAGATTTTTAATTTCATGGATACCACCTAAACATTTACAAAATAACGTAATAATAAAGGATGGACTTAAATACCCAGGCAATGAACATTGCGGAGCATTTGGGTGTGATAGTTATGATATATCTGGAACAGTAGATACAAGAGCATCTAATGGGTCCTTATCAGGATTGACTAAATTCTCTATGGAAGACGTACCTCCTAATAGATTTTTTTTAGAGTATATAGCTAGACCTCAAACATCTGAGATATTTTTTGAAGAAGTTCTTATGGCTATGGTATTTTACGGTATGCCTATATTAGCAGAGAATAATAAACCAAGATTATTATATCATATAAAGAGAAGAGGATATAGGGGTTACTCTATTAATAGACCAGATAAAGTCTATAATAAGTTATCACCATTTGAACGTGAAGTTGGGGGGATACCAAATTCATCGCAAGATATAATGCAAGCTCACGCTGCAGCAATTGAAACATACATAGAAAACTACGTTGGATTAAAAGAAGACGGATATGGTGATATGTATTTTCAAAGAACATTGGAGGACTGGGCTAAGTTTAATATAAACAATAGAACTAAGCATGATGCCTCGATAAGCTCAGGATTAGCTATAATGGCGTGTAACAGGCATTTATACTATCCATCAAATCCAATACAAAGACAAGTGGTTCCATTAAACTTTAAAAGATTTAACAACACAGGTAATAGTTCGCAAATAATAAGATAAATGATTTATACAAATAATAATAGCACATTCCCTAGTCAAGTAGTACCTACTGCTGTAAAGAACAGCTTAGAGTACGGAGCAGCGGTCGGTAGAGCAATTGAGAACGAATGGTTTAGAGGCAATCGTAATGGGGGAATTGGTGGCGACAGATGGAGTGCTAATTGGAATCAGTTTCACTTACTAAGGTTATATGCTAGAGGGGAACAACCAGTACAGAAATATAAAGATGAATTGTCAGTTAATGGCGATTTGTCTTACTTAAATTTAGATTGGAAACCAATACCTGTATTGCCTAAGTTTGTTGATATTGTTGTAAATGGTATATCAAGTAAAAGTTACGAAATAAAAGCTTATGCTCAAGATCCTGTTTCTGTAAAGAAAAAAACAGATTATGCTTCAGGCATATTAAGAGATATGATGGCAAAAGATATGCTTATGGATATAAAGAATAATTTAGGGGCAGACCTATTTAATTCTCCAAACCCAGATGATTTGCCAGAAGACACTGATGAGTTATCGCTACGTTTACAGTTAACATATAAAGAAGCTGTTGAAGAAGCCGCGGAAGAAGTTATAAATAATACATTAGCTAGAAATAAATACGAATTACTTAACAGAAAGATAAATTACGATTTAACTACATTAGGTATAGGAGCAGCTAAAACAAGTTGGAATAAAGCAGAGGGTATTAAGTTAGAATATGTTGATCCAGCTAATCTAGTGTACTCATATACGGAAGACCCTAACTTCGAAGACATATATTATGTAGGCGAAGTTAAAACTATTAGTTTTGAAGAACTTAGAAAACAATTTCCAAGTTTAACAGAGGAAGATCTTTTAGAGATTGAAAAATTTCCTGGAGATACTAATTATAGGAATACATATTATGCGCAAAGTTACGACTCAAGTAATGTTCAGGTATTGTATTTTGAATATAAAACATTTATGGATCAGGTGTTTAAAATTAAACAAACTGATTCAGGTTTAGAGAAAGCAATAGAAAAGGATGATGGGTTTAATCCACCTGAAAATGATACGTTCAAGAGAGTATCTAGATCAATAGAAGTATTATACTCTGGCGTAAAAATATTAGGCAAAGAAAAAATGTTAAAATGGGAAATGAGTGAGTTCATGACACGCCCATTTGCGGATACAACAAAGGTTGAAATGAATTATGCTATATGCGCTCCTAGAATGTACCGCGGCAGAATAGAATCACTTGTAAGCAGGTGCATGAGCTTTGCTGATATGATCCAACTAACGCATTTAAAATTGCAGCAAGTATTATCTAAGATTGTACCTGACGGTGTATTTGTGGACGTAGATAGTTTAGCGGAAGTAGATCTTGGTAATGGTACAAATTATAATGCAGCGGAAGCACTTAGTATGTATTTCCAAACAGGTAGTATAGTTGGTAGATCAATGAATCAAGATGGCGGCCAGAACGGCGCTAGGATGCCAATACAAGAACTACAATCATCTAATGGTAATGCTAAAATACAATCCCTTATAGCTACATATCAATATTATTTACAAATGATACGTGATGTTACTGGATTAAATGAAGCAAGAGACGGTAGTACGCCTGATCCTAATGCTTTAGTTGGTTTACAAAAATTAGCTGCGGCAAATTCTAATACAGCTACAAGGCACATTGTACAGTCAAGTTTATATTTAACATTAAGATTATGTGAAAATATATCTTTAAAAGCAGCGGAGTCATTAAATTATCCGTTAACAGCAAATAGTTTAACAGAAGGTATATCTACATTTAATGTACAAACACTAAGAGAAATATCTAACTTGAATCTTCATGATTTTGGCATCTATTTAGAATTAGAACCAGACGAAGAAGAAAAAGCACAACTTGAACAAAACATACAAGTAGCATTGCAATCAGGAGGCATAGACTTAGAAGACGCAATTGACATTAGGCAAATAAGAAATTTAAAGCTTGCTAATCAGTCACTTAAATATAAAAGAAAGAAAAAAATAGCTAGAGAGCAAGAACAACAACAACAAAATATTCAAGCGCAAGCACAGGCAAATGCTGAGTTAGCTGAAAAATCAGCAATGGCTGAGGTGCAAAAGCAAGAAGCTTTAGCTCAAACACAAATACAAATAGAACAAGCTAAATCACAATTTGAAATCCAAAGAATGCAATCAGAAATGGAATTCAAAAGAATGTTAATGGCAGAAGAATTTAATTATAATGCTCAACTTGCTCAAATGACTTTATCACAACAGCAAAACAAAATAAAAGAAATTGAGGACCGAAAAGATAAAAGAATAAAAATGCAAGGTACTCAGCAAAGTGAATTAATAGATCAAAGACAAAACCAATCAATGCCAAAAGATTTTGAATCCTCGGGTAGTGATGTAATGAACGGGCTAGGATTTGATTTGTTTGGAGAATAGATTACATTAACAATTTTATAATATTATATTATGTCAGAAATTAAACAAGAAGGGGAATTTAAAATTAAAACCCCAAGGAAGTTAAGCAAGCCTAATGAGGTAACAAAAGTAAATTTAAAAGCTAAAAAAGAACAAGATGCCATTCAAGAGCAAAGCACAAATGAAAGCGTGTTGGGCAGCCAACAGTCCGAAGTGGGATTGCAAGAAGTGGTCCAAGGAAACGAAGTCGCTGAAGTCGTTACCGAAAGTAAAGAAAAAGAAATAATTGAAATGATTGCAGCACCGCAAACAGAAGTTGAAACGGTTGCTGAATTAAATGAAATTGTTGCAGAAGCAAAAACATCAGGAGAACCTCTACCAGAAAACATAGAGAAGCTTATTGCTTTTATGAAAGAAACTGGGGGCACAATAGATGATTACTCGAGGTTAAATGTAGATTACTCGAATATAAAAAGCGAAACACTAATAAAAGAATACTATAGAAAGTCAAGACCACATTTAGACGACGATGAGATTCAGTTTCTCATGGAAGAAAAATTTAGTTATGACGAAGAAGAAGACGATGATCGAGACATCAAGAAAAAAAGACTCGAATTTAAAGAAGAGGTAGAAAAAGCAAAAAGATTCTTGGAAGATGTAAAGTTAAAGTATTATGATGAAATCAAGTTGAGGCCATCAGTTAACAGAGAACAACAAGAAGCTAATGATTTTTTTAACCGATACAAACAGGACGAAAAACGTTCAGAGCAATTGCATGGTAAATTCAAAGAAGATACCAGAAAGTTATTTACCAATGATTTCAAAGGTTTTGATTTCAACTTAGGTGAAAAAACATTAAGGTATAATATACCAAATACCAATGCAGTTATTGATAAACAATCGGATATTTCTAACCTAGTTAAGAAGTTCTTAAACGATCAGGGTGAAGTTGTAGATGTTCAAGGGTATCATAAAGCTATGTACGTTGCCGATAATTCTGAGACAATTATGAAACAAATTTACGAACAAGGCAAAGCGGATGCTGTTAAGGAAATAATGGCTAAGTCTAATAATGTTAGCACCACACCGCGAACCAGTGCTCCGGAAAGTTTATTTGTAAATGGCATAAAAATCAAAGCAATTAACGGCATGGATTCTAACAAACTAAAAATTAAAAAAATAACTTAAAGTAAAAAATTATGTCAACATTTACACCGGATCCGTTTTTTGGATCTATTGTGCCTTCTCAGAAGCCACAGACATTAGAATCAAACTATTTAAATTTCACTGATGGCAGTGGAAAAAACTTCTCTCAACAATATTTACCAGAGATCTATGAGCAAGAAGTAGAGCGTTATGGAAACAGAACGTTATCTGGATTTTTAAGAATGGTAGGGGCAGAGATGCCTATGACTTCAGATCAAGTTGTTTGGTCAGAACAAAACCGTTTACACATTGCTTATACAGGTGTTACTAGAGCAACTAACATTTTAACAATACCTACAGTTGCGGGTGTTGAGAATGTAATATCAGTTGGTCAAACAATTGTTGTTATTGACAATGATGGGCAAGAAGCTAAAGCTTATGTAAGCGCAGTTAGCGGATTAACTGTAACAGCTATTCCATACCTTACTGCTGCATGGACCGGTATTGATACAACAGATCTTAAAATATTTGTGTATGGTTCTGAATTCAAAAAAGGAACACCAGATGATACATTAACATCTGTTCAGCCATCATTTACTCAATATAGTAATTCTCCAATTATAATTAAATCTAAATACGTTGTTAACGGTTCAGATACGGCTCAAATTGGATGGGTAGAAATTACAACTGAAGAAGGTGCTGATGGTTTCCTATGGTTCCTTAAAGCAGAGTCTGAAACACGTTTACGTTTTGAAGATTACTTAGAAATGGCTGTTGTAGAAGGTGAACTTGCTACTAATAGCGCATTAACAAGTTTAAATATAAAAGGTACTCAAGGTTTATTTGCTGCTGTTAAAGAAAGAGGAAACCAAGTTGCTGATTTCTCAGGAGATTTAACTGACTTTGATACTATTCTAAAAAACTTAGATACTCAAGGAGCTATTGAAGAAAACATGATCTTTAACAACCGTCAAATGTCTTTATTGATTGATGATATGTTAGCATCTATGAACTCTTATGGAGCTGGTGGTACATCTTATGGTTTATTTGAAAACTCAGAAAAAATGGCATTGAATCTTGGATTCTCTGGATTTAGAAGAGGATCTTACGATTTCTACAAAACTGACTGGAAATATTTAAATGATGCATCTACTCGTGGAGCATTGGCTAATAGTTCTATTTCTGGTTTATTAGTTCCAGCTGGGACTTCTACAGTGTACGATGAAATCTTAGGAACTAATATCCGTAGACCATTCTTACACGTAAGATACCGCGCTTCTCAATATGATGATAGAAGAATGAAACACTGGATCACAGGATCTGTTGGAGCTCAAACTTCTGCATTAGACGCTATGGAAGTACACTTCTTATCAGAAAGATGTTTATGCGTTCAAGGAGCAAATAACTTTGTGTTATTTACTACTACAACAACTCCAGCATAACAAAAAATGTAGAAATTGCCCTCGTTGAATTTACGGGGGCGGTTTTTACTCTTAATTAATTTATTAAATCATATTATATCATGGCAGAAGCTAAAAAACCAATAGCTAAAACAGTAGCTGTTAAAAAAGAATATATTGAACCTCTAAACGATTTTGAAAAAGAGGTAGAAGAAACAATTGATGAACCAGTAATTGAAAAACCAAAAGTAAAAGAAAAGACTGTAAACAAGTGGGAAGTAAAAGATAGAAATTATTATTTAATAGGGCCAGCTCCATTAACATATATGATGAAATCAAAACACAAGTCGCATAGTCCATTATTATGGTTTGACAAAGAAATTGGCGAACAAAAAGAATTACGTTATGCTACTAATCAAAACTCGCCATTTGTAAAAGAACAAAAAGGAGAAGTTACATTAGGTCACATAATGTTTAAAGATGGAACTTTATTCGTTCCTAAAGAAAAACAAAACTTACAGAAATTATTATCTCTGTATCACCCAAGTTTAAATAAAGTATACAAAGAACTAGATGAGCAAGCTGATGCTGTTGATGATCTTGAAGAAATGGAAATGGAGTTAGATGCTTTAATAGCCGCTAAAGAAATGGATATTGATCAAGCGGAAGCAATCCTACGTGTTGAGTTAGGATCTAAGGTTAGTAAAATGAGTTCTAAAGAACTTAAACGAGACTTAATGTTATTTGCTAAAAAGAATCCTCAATTGTTTATTGAACTTGCAAATGATGAAAATGTTGGATTAAGAAACTTTGCTATCAAAGCAACAGAAGAAGGCATAATTAGATTGTCACAGGATCAAAGAACATTCCATTGGGGAAGTAATGATAGAAAGCTTATGACAGTTCCTTTTGATGAAAATCCATACTCAGCAATGGCAGCATTCTTCAAAACCGACGAAGGCGTAGAAATTTATCGCTCAATAGAGAAAAAAATGTAATAATACGTAATAATTAATACTAAGCGGTTGCATATTGTGACCGCTTAATATTATAATAGCATATGATATGGCAGTAAATATTGATACAGTATATAAAACAGTATTGTTAATACTTAATAAAGAGAATCGCGGTTATATGACTCCAGACGAGTTTAATAGAACCGCAACGCAAGTACAGCTAGATATATTTAATGCTTACTTTGAAGATCTTAATCAGCAACTAAGAGTTCCTGACAATAACAATGAGTACTCTGATCGTCAAAAAAATTTACAAGAAAAAATAGCTATATTTGAGGAACTTAGCGAATGTGAATATGTAGGACCGTATTTTAACGCACCGAATACTAACACATCGTCTATAGTAGAATCTATAACAGCTGTAACTAATATAACACAATATACTTTAACACAAATAGATCCTGGTACATTAGATTCTGGGTCAGTGTTAGTTTTTATTGATGGCTCCGTGCAAAGTTCCGGAACATTTAGTATTATAGGTAATACTCTATCTTTATCCACATTGCCAACAGGCGGTCAAACAATAATAGTTCAAGTATTCCCATTTAATTTCTATAAGCTTGGTACAGTCATATACGACAACCACAGAGAAGCTCAATATGTTCAGGCTAATGAACTATTAAAAATTAAATTATCTAAGCTTACAGAGCCTACAAAAGAGTTTCCAATATATCGTTATAAAGATTTTAAGATATACATGTATCCAGAAACTATAACCGATAAAGTAACAGCATCCTATATAAGAAAACCACTAGACCCAAGATGGAATTTTATACCATCAACTACCACGGGTCAATATATATATAATTCTGCATCATCTGTAGATTTTGAATTACACCCAACAGAGCAAGTTAATATTATAACACAGATACTACTTTATTCTGGAATAATTATTAAAGATCCGCAAATTATACAAATAGCATCTCAACAAGCTCAATCAGAAAAGATTAACGAAAAAAGCTAAATAAACTATGGCATTTCCAAACGGAGGTTTAATTACCGAAACTAATAGACAGTATTACGCTGGTTCCCAAGGCTTTCAAGTTAAAGAACTTGGTGTAGACGATACTGTATTTACATTCACATTTGATACACAATTAATTTTAGGTAGCTATAATCCATTGGAGGTAAACTACGCTTTAAATAATTTTAAATTATACCATAGTGTTGACGGACTTATATATGACGAGTATATATTACCTTATACATTAGAAGGGAATACTATAACATTAGAAGACCCTATATTAGTTGATGAAATATTAGTTTGTCAGCTTAAAATGCGAAATGGAGGCCAATATGGAGACAAAGACGCGTATGGTAATACTGTGGAAGAGAATTATGGCAGTTACTCTTATATATCGCTTAATGATGTTATAGATAACTTTATGGTTGCATACGTTGGCAATGGTAAGTTAATAAGCGATGTTAAAAGAACAGATGTTATATTCCACGCTAAAAGGGCCCTGCAAGAATTTAGTTATGATACATTAAAAAGTATTAAATCGCAAGAGTTAGGCGTGCCACATAATTTAAGTATACCATTACCTCAGGATTATGTAAACTACGTTAAAATGTCTTGGATCGATAGAGGCGGGAATAAACACCCTATTTATCCAACAAGACTTACTATAAATCCAACAGAGTTACCGGTACAAGATAACTTTGGAATACCTATGCAAAGTAACTTCGATGATAATATTGAAGGAACCTCTATAACAGAAGAAAGATTTAGAAATAATGGAGGGCTTAATAATATAGCTTCCACATTAGGATATAATGATGGGTGGTATGGATATAACTGGGGATACGGAGGTTACTTTGGGCAACGTTACGGGCTTGATCCACAGCTTTCTAATGTTAATGGTACATTTACAATAAACGAAAGAGAAAACAAAATATCTTTTTCAAGTGATTTAGTTGGCATGGTTATTGTACTAGAGTATATATCAGATGGATTAGCTTATGAGCTAGATACCAAAGTGCCTAAATTAGCAGAGGAAGCAATGTATGCGCACATATTGCATGCTATTATTTCTACCAGAGCTAATCAACCAGACTATCTAGTTAATAGATTAAAACAAGAAAGAAGAGCAAAATTAAGAAATACAAAAATAAGATTATCTAATATCAAGTTAGAAGAAATAACGCAGGTATTAAGAGGTCAGTCTAAATGGATTAAACACTAATTAAATGGCAGAAGTTAAAAATAGTTTTCTATCGGCTAAGATGAATAAAGATCTTGATGATAGACTTATTCCAAACGGAGAATATAGAGATGCTTTAAATATACAAGTAGGTAAATCTGAAAGTAGTGATATTGGTACTGTACAGCCCATATGGGGTAATGCAATTCCAGACGGTTATCCAATTGAAGAGGATGATACTATGAAATGCATAGGAGCGTTCATGGATGAAAGAAATAATCGTATATACCAATTTTTAACAAACTATTTTGATCCGTCACCAGTTATAATGGATCCACAGCCAGATGGGTATACTAATAAGATTGTTATGTTCGATCTTACTACATCAGATTATAGGGTATTGGTTTCTGGAACATTTTTAAATTTAGCAACTAATCCAGAGTTTAGTATAACAGGATTAAACTTATTAGAAAATTTATTATTTTGGACTGATAATAGAAACCAACCAAGAAAAATAAATGTTGAATCTGCTATAAGTAACCCATTGTATTATACAAATGAGGTACAAATATCTGTTGCAAAGTATGCTCCTTTGGAAACTATAGAGATGTATCGTAAGCTAAATAAGATTGCATCAGCCCCTAATGATGAAAACGTAGTTCATTTAGAAGATGCTACCGGCGTAACTAAAGGCATGCAATTAGTATCAAATAATGTTAATGGAGGTGATTTTGCTATTGTTGTAGAGGTTGCTGGCAATGATGTAACATTATACAATACGGTGGATGGCCCGTTCTCAGATGGAATAATAGATACAGGTGACAAGGTTACTTTTTTAGCCTCTACAATGAGCGATCGCTCAGATGTAGCTGATTGGCCTGGTGATCCAGATTTCTTGCAAGATAGGTATGTTAGATTCAGTTACAGATATAAATTTGATGATGGAGAGTATTCCTTAATGGCGCCATTCACTCAAATAGCATATGTGCCAAATCAAAAAGGATATTTTATAGACGGAGATGAAAATGAAGCATACAGAAGTACCGTTTTAAAATGGGTGGAAAATAATACTAATAACATAGAGTTATTAATACCATTCCCGGATCAAATAAATTCAGTTGCAAATTCATATAAAATAACAGAATTAGATATATTATATAAGGAATCTGATTCATTGGCGGTTAAAGTTGTAGAGACGGTAAAGGTACAAGATATTAATACTTTAACAACAAATATATATACGTTCCCATATCAATCACAAAAACCATATAAGACACTACCTGAGGACCAAACAGTTAGGGTATATGATAGAGTTCCAGTAAGAGCTAGAGCTCAGGAAACGGTTAGTAATAGAGTTGTATATGGTAATTATAGAGATAAATATTTTTTTGAAAATACTATAAATTATAATACAGCAGCAAGACCAAAGTCTGATGTATTTACAAATTTTATAGAATATCCTAATCACACATTAAAACAGAATAGAACATACCAAGTTGGATTTGTACTAGCAGATAAATTTGGTAGACAATCATCCGTAATTTTATCGGAAGCTGATTTGTCTACTGTAACTAGCGGAGAAACTGTATTTGGCGGGTCAACAGTTTATGCCCCGTTTATTGACAATGAAGATATATTATTTCCAGGCACTAAAAAGTGGTTTGGGAATGCTTTGTCTATGGTGGTAAACACTCCGTTAAATTCAAATAGAAGTACATTACTTGGTCAATCGGGATTATATGCTAATCAAATTAATCCTTTGGGATTTGCTATAAATTATAGTAATATATCCGGTAATGTATACGAATTTGAATTAGATCCTACATGGCCCGATAATGTTATTATTCCTTCTATAGGGCAATATCTTCGCGGTAAATATAAAGACTACGTAGAAATAATTTTAATAGACACCGAAGATGGCGTTACTACAATAACAACAGATGGCCCCATTAATGATCTATATAATTACAACCCTGAGTTTTCTGCAATAGTTCCAGATATTAAATATTCATATACTATAAATGAAATAGGATGGTATTCATATAAAGTTGTTGTTCGACAACAAGAGCAAAATTATTATAACGTATATTTACCTGGTATTCTTAACGGATACCCGGAATTGCAAACATATGGTTCACAGTTAACTTATAGTAATTCAGATGGTATTGAATTAGCAACTGTGGGTAATGCAACCGGTAATTGGAGCGGTACAAGCTTTGAAAGCGGTTACACGCATACCGCTGGTAGTTCGTCAGCTTTAACAACAAATATAACAGCAATACCTGGCAGTTATTACAATGTGCAATATACTATAACCGGAGCTACCGCAACCGATAACTTAAAAATTTCTTTTGGCGATGCGGAGTTAGATAATCTGTATGTGTCAGGATCATCTTATATAAGAGCTATAACATCAAATACTTTAGAGATAGTTCCAGACAGTACCTTTGCGGGGACTATACAATTATCATTAAAACTAGCCAACGCTTCTTTGGCAACTAATCAAAATGGTATAAATACAACAAATTTTCCGGTTGGAGAAACAAATAGAACGGCGCATGTTGTTTTAATAAACGATAACATTAATAAAATACCTAGAGATTTATCAGAAGTAGGTCCGGATCAAAAACAATACAGAAGTAGTGTAAATTTATTTGGAAGAGTACAAAATAAATCCGTAGAAAAAGGAAATATAATAGGCGATGAACCAGAATATGATTCTGTAACAACTACTATAAAATATACAGTAGCAAATCAAGGAGGAGAGACCGCATGGGAAACAATAAAACCTGGGGATTCAATACAATGCGTAGAGGCTAATGAACCAATACCTGGAACTCCTCCTTTATCTAATCCTAACAAATGGTATGCTAATACTGTTGTTGTGTCTAATGTATATGATCCAATTACAGGAACTGGCGTAATAACTTTTGCTCCACCTAATACTATTTTATTGGGGCCTACAAGCATAGATTCTTATGTTACATTCCCTGTATATAGTTCTACTAATGAGCAGTATTTCCCTACTACAAAGGCGGACATAGCCACATCTATAGCTAACGCTCTTGACTTTAGTTTTTTAGATAACTCATTAGAAAACATATTAGGCTCAGCAGGCGTTAATTTTTATCAACTCCAGACCAATCCTATAATGAGTAGAATATCTACTAAATCAGGAATTGGGGTGGTCGCTGGTGATGTTATGTTACCGTTTTTAGCGGTATACGAAACAAAAGCCGAAGAATCTTTACTAGATATATTCTGGGAAAGTTCCACTACTGGATATATATCCGATCTAAACTGGGACGTTTTAACTGGCTTTGAAGGGCCTGTTGCTGTTACTCCTTTAGAACTACAATTTTATGAAGACCAATATGATGGGGGAGGGCCTGACACGGGAGCACCAAATTCTGCATATATATCCGATGTGTTCACCACCTTGAATAACCAGGATATTCCTGTATTATCAACAACTGCTGCAATGGCAGTTGCTTCTACAGCTGGAGATGTTACAGGTAGATTTGTGCTTGAAGATAGTATTACAAATCCATCCTTAAACCCAGGCGAATATAGAATAAAAATATTAACTGACCCAGTAAGTGGAGCACCAGTGTTCCCATTTGTATTTAATCACGGAGACCCACTATATGAAGTATACACATTTACTATAACATTTTCATATCAAATACCAGGGTCTACTAATTATTATACTTTTTCAATAACAGATACGGTTCAATTAGGTAATGCACAACCAATCATAGAAGACGGCGAGGGCATACTAACATATAATATTACTTCAAGTGATATAAACATAGATACATTAACAGGGGTTAATGGAGCGTATACCGTTTCTGCTAATCAAGAAGAGTTATATTGGGAAATAGACACTTCTGATGACTCCAATAAGTTTTCAATAAATAGTTTAACAGGAGCATTAAGAGTTGCAGACGGAGTGCAATTAGAAGATTATGACTCGTATGAAATAACAGTACGATTAACTGATGCCACAACAACGGCGGGTGTTAATCAAGGAATACCACATGATCTTCCTAGATGGGGTACAAGTTTATATGCTGCTGCAAAAGTAATAATTAATGTTTTGCCTCCACCTGTTAATAGTGAAATAAAACCTTATATTACAGAAAATAATTTCTTATATAATCAAAGCAATACTGGTGGAGTTTGTAGTATAATCACTACTCCTACAGGACCAAGTGTTGTAGGGGCTCCAAATGTTAAATATGGAGTGGTATATGTAGGAAAAGAGCCTCTATTGAATAACACATCTGGTGCTGTTTTAGGAAATACTACTGCTAGAGATCAATTACCTGCAACTCCCACTCTCGAGTCTTTTGCCTTTGTTACAAACACTACACGGAACTATCAAAAGTTTGTTAATGTTGAAACAGCTGTAAATATACAGAATGGAGCAAGTCCTTTAAATTTGCCTGCTACAGTAGGTTTTAAGGAGGGAACATTGCGATGGACCGTGGTTTTAGGGGGTACAACATCTGCTACTAATGGAACTATACAAGAGGCGTCACTATTAGCTTATTTATGGAGGCGTCCGGCAGCTACTAATAACCAACCTAATACAACTCCATGGAGCAGAGTAACTGATGATAATAATGTTTTTGATACGGGCACTATAAATTCAAATTTTCCTGATAGATATTTATCAGGAATAACCACTAATCCACTTAATTCCGGTATAGTTAATAATTATCCAGTAAGCAATAATCCTTCTGTGCCACTTCCAAATGCAGGAAAATATGGTGAAAACTTTTTAGCAATAAAATTAGATTGTGCGGAAGACGAGAAAGGGTTTAGAATGACTTCGTTCACAACAACCGCCCCGCAAGATGGTATAGAATATGAATGGGCTTTAACTTTGGTATTAGCCGACACTAGTACAGGTTGTACTGCTCCACTTGATTCTGTAGGAGCAAATGCAATGGTTTATGTGCACGACGCTAACTTTTATTATGACGGCACTTGGGGTGGAACTATAACTCCAACCAATCCTCCAAAGTTTATATTCAATGATACAACGCCAATAACAAACAATGCGTACGAATATAAAACGGGGATGACCGATGGGGCTATTCTCAACCCATACGTAAGAGCTACACCTTATTTGGATAGTATACCTTTCCATTTACAAGATAATAGAACAAGATTAAAATTTAGTTCTGAAATGTATAAAATAACCGTTGTAACCGCAGGTTCCGGCAGTTCTCAAATAATAACTTTTGGAGCCCTTGGAGCACCTTATAATGATCAATTATTTAATCCTACAAATGCCCCAAACATTCAACGTGTATATAATGAAAATAATAATATGTCCCCCGGCATGACTGTTTGGAAAGTGCCTCAAGATGTAAAATCTCCATCTGCCGCTTTTGAAGTTGGTAGAATAGAAACAATAACAAATAATACCACATTTAGATTTAATCCTACTCCGCCAAATACATTAGCTGTTAATGATGTTATTATAATTAAACAGTCTCAAGACAATTCAGGACAACTATGGGCTAGAACAAAGTTTGGGAATTCTATAAGACAGTTGTATAGAAATGACTCATGTACAGTAAAATGGCAACCGCCCGTTGCGGATAAATTTTATGTTGTACAAACCCAAACAGATCAAAATATGAAAGAAGTGGGGGTGAATGATTCATTATTACTTGGTAAAGTTTCAAACAATCCATTATATTGCATGAATCTAGGACAAAAAGGGAAAGTATATGTGAATGCTAATCAAGGAGCAAATGTTAAATTCAATGTTCAAACTTGCTGGGATGCTGGCTTATTTACTGATCTAGAATCAACTTATGTAGATATTGCATATGTAGATAATGGCAAGCCGAGGGTATATCGTAATGTTTGGGTTACAAAGAATTATAATGGCACTGATTATAGAGATGGCACGCCTATACAAGAAATACAACTACACGCGCCGTGGAACACCGCTACAACCGGTGCGTATTGTAATTACAATAACAATCCAGCCGATTCAGATACATATGGTAAATTATACAATTGGTATGCTGTACAAGACCATAGAGGATTAGCGCCTTATGGATGGGTTATACCATCTTTAACGGAATTTAACGAAGGAAACCCGAATTGGAGGAGGGCATCGTATCGGGCGTATGGGCAAACTGGCGATATAAATCGCAAGAGTTTTTTTTGGAGGGAAATAGGGACTAATCATTGGACAACAGATACCACTCCCGCTAGCAATGATAATCTTAGGTTTACTGCAATAGGCAATGGACTTAGAATACAAAATACCGAAGCTGGACTTGGCTTTGGAAGAAGAAATGTAGAAGCAAATTATTGGACATCTTCTTATACAACAGGTTTTGGTGGTCTAATACAATACTATTGGTTTAGGTTAGGATTAAACGGTCAGCCAAATCGTTCCGTGTTGGAAAATGATACTGTTAGATCCTATGGATTTTCGGCTAGATTCCTGAAAGAAAATATGAACACCCCCGGTGTATATGGAAGGCCGTTAATACAATACCTTGGGGTATGGGATTACGATACTGTTTTAACTAACGGGTAATTAAAAATATAAAAAAACAAGTGATTATAAAATATGGCTGCAACATTAGAAATAAAATATTTTAACTCCTTCTGGTTAAAGAAAATGAAAAAAGTTACTGAAGTTGTTAATACAACCGGTAAAGTGGATGAACCAGGAGGGGTAATAGGTGATGACTTTATAACATTAGAGGAAGCCAACACTAAAATAAATGTAGGTCAAAAAATATCTTGGTCCTCCGGAGTTAATGCTAAAACAAATTTTGTATATAGTGTAGATGGTGTTACAATTTATTTAACAACTCCATTAGACGCCATATTAACAGCGGGGACTACATTGACGTTTGGTCCATTATCAGACTTTACATATATACCAGCAGCTTATGCGGAAGCAGAGGAAGAAAACGAGGATTGGCACATTGAAGAAGCCAGGATAAGAGGTGGTTATAA
>Ga0209086_10001362_pt1 | contig 19919 bp, 12 predicted proteins | sample M_130207_XF_Meta_FD_187312 | JGI IMG/M metagenome (GOLD analysis project Ga0209086, IMG submission 187312) | Freshwater microbial communities from Lake Montjoie, Canada to study carbon cycling - M_130207_XF_MetaG (SPAdes) (version 2) | ecosystem: Environmental > Aquatic > Freshwater > Lake... | reverse complement strand
TTTTAGATCCTGCGGAAAAAATGAATAATGTAATTATTACTAGTAGTAGCAGATCTAACAAACCTAAAGAAAATATTAGTTCACTGTTATTAGCTCAAAAGAATAGTTCTAATGTGAGTGATGGAATTTCAGCTGATTTAATAAAGCGAACACCAGATAGAAGTACAAGTGATATTTTAAAACGTGTTAGCGGAGTAAGCATCCAAAATGATAAGTTTGTAATTATTCGAGGGTTAAATGACAGATATAATTCATCGTACATTAATGGATCGCCACTTCCAAGCACCGAAGGAGATCGAAAGGCTTTTTCTTTTGATATTTTTCCTTCAAATTTACTTGATAACCTCGTAATTATAAAAACTGCTACACCCGATATTCCTGCAGAGTTTGCAGGCGGTAGTGTTTTTATAAATACAAAAGATGTTATTCCAGGCAATTTTCAAAACATCTCATTTGGTTTGGGGTTTAATTCAATATCAACATTCAAAGACTTTAAAGCTTATTATGGTGGCAGGTATGATTTTCTAGGGTTCGATGATGGTAAGAGAGCGCTTCCTTCTAATATCCCTTCTACAAAGGATTTTCCACAGCCAGCCTATTTGCAACCATACCTTGCCAAATCATGGAATAATGTTTGGGCTACCCATAATACTCAGGCTTTACCAAATCTGAACCTTCAGTACGTATTATCAAAAAGTATACAAAGAAAAGGCAATGATTTTTTGGGAACACTTTTTTCATTCACATATAGCAGAAATCAAGTTCAATCATCGGGCATCAACAGAAGTCATCAAGATGCGGGGCTTGGAGATACTTCAGTTCCTCAAGGCCAATATACCCAATCTTCTTATTCAGAAAATATTTTGTTAGGGGCCCTAGCTAATTTTTCTCTCAAGATTAATAATAATAATTCAATATATTTTAAAAATTTATTTAGTGCAAATTCAGAAGATCTAGTATTTGTTAGAGAAGGATATAATGATTTAGCTCTTTCAGATCCTGTATTTATAAAAAGTAAAACACTTTGGTATACTAGTAACAGAATATTTTCTAGTCAGCTTATTGGAGAGCACTATTTTTCTCAGTCTAAAATTAGAATCAATTGGATGGGTTCTTATTCTAGCGTGTTGCGCGATGTACCTGATTTAAGAACAACTGTTTATTCAAAAAGAGATTCAGAAACTGATTTTATAGCAAATGTTTCAAATATTGTTACTTCTAATGGAAATGGTGGAAGTATTTATTATTCAAAAACAAATGAAGATTCAAAAAATTTCAAAATTGATATTCAACGAAATTTTAAATTTTCAAATAAAATTTCTTCAAATTTTAAAACAGGTATTTATTATCAGGGAAGAGATAGATATTATAATCAAAGAAATTTAGGAATGGTTAAAGGAAATGTTGGTGATACTTTTTTTAATTATCAACTTTTGTCCTTACCTGATTACCTAATTTTTGGCACTCCAAATATAGGCTCCGGCAAGTTTATTCTTGCTGAAGATGCAAAAGGAACAAATGGTTATTCTGCTAATACTAACCTTTCTGCTGGATATTTGATGGCTGATCAAAGATTTGGAAAATTTCTTCGTCTAGTTTATGGCGTAAGAATTGAAAAATTCGATCTAAAATTATTTCTACCTAGAGATGCTACCGCTATTGACTCCGTTAATCGTAGTAAAACAGATATTTTACCATCAGGAAGTGCTATTTTTTCTATCAATAAAAAACAGAATTTTAGATTTGCTTACTCCAAGACTGTTAATAGGCCTGAATTTAGAGAGCTTTCTCCAACTAAATTTTATGATGTTACAACACGATTAGTTATTAATGGCGACACAGGCAATCAGCGAGCTTTGATTGATAATTATGATTTAAGGTATGAGATATATCCAAGAAGTGGCCAGGTAATTACACTTTCTGCCTTTTATAAAAAATTTACAAATCCTCTTGAACAAAGTACTGATCCGGCTAGTTTTGATCAGGCCTCTTATTTTAATGTAATAGGAGCTGTAAATAAGGGTGTGGAAATTGAAGAACGTTTGCTCCTTGGAGATTTGTTTAAAAATATCCCTGAAAAAAGTTTTTTAAATAAACTTACATTTTTTTCAAATTTTGCATTCATAAAATCTTCTGTTACTGCAAAAACAAGTAATGATACCTCTACTCTTATAAAGGAAAGACCATTACAAGGTCAATCGCCATATTGTTTTAATGGAGGTTTTAATTATCAGAATGATGAAAAAGGCATCAGCGCTACTATTTTAGCTAATAGAATAGGACAAAGAATATTTATTGTTGGCAATATTTTTGAAGATAATTTATGGGAAAATGGCCGCACAGTTATTGATGTTCAATTTGCTAAGAAATTCAAAAAGAATGATTTAGAAATTAAGTTTAACATTAAAGATTTACTGGCACAGCGTTCAATATTTTTTGAAGATACAGATGATAATCAAAAGTATGTTAAGGGTAAAGATTATGTTCGTTGGTATAAAACATACGGACAAGTTTTTTCTTTTACTCTAACCTATAAATTTTAATATCGATTTTCCTTGAAATCATTTAATAATAATATTAACGAAATAATTTGTTAACAATAGACATTCATCTTTGTTGTATAATTAAGTAAACTATAAACTAAACAATATGAACAGAATTATTTTTGTTTTGCTATTAAGCTTCTCTTGCTTATTTAGTAATGCACAACTTAAGCAGGTTTCTTATCGTGGAGCCTTCGCTCCTTCTCCAACTCCGCCTTGGACAGTTGGTTGGACTAATTTTGATCCAAAAAATACAGTATATCCAAGTACTACTGTAAATCCAGTTGGTGGCTCAATAATAAAATATCCAGCTACTGGTTCTGGTGCTGTTATTACTACAAATACAACCTGGACAAAAAATAATGTTTATATCCTTAATGGACTGGTTTATGTGAAACAGGGCGTTACATTAACTATTCAGCCTGGTACTGTAATATATGGTGGTAATCAAGCTACTAACTCTTCTTTAGTTATTACAAAAGGTGCAAAACTTATTGCAATAGGTACTCCCACGGAGCCTATCGTATTTACCTCTATGCAGCCTCTAGGTTTTAGAAATCCGGGTAACTGGGGAGGAATTATCCTTCTTGGAAAAGCTAGTATCAATTCTAAATCAGCATCTGGAACGCCTACTCCTAGTACTCAAGGAATTCAGTATATAGAAGGAATTACTGCGATCAATGATACTGCTGCAGGAAAATCTACAGAGTATGGTGGTGGTGCTACTCCTAATGATGATGATACCTCGGGAACATTAAAATATGTAAGAATAGAATTTGGTGGTTACATTTTTGAACAAAATAAGGAAATAAATGGTTTGACTATGGGTGGTGTAGGAAGAGGCACAACTATTGATTATGTTCAATGTTCATATATTAATGATGATGATTTTGAGTGGTTTGGTGGTACAGTTAATTGCTCGCATTTGGTTTCTTTCAAAAATGTTGATGATGAATGGGATTCTGATTTTGGTTTTAGTGGAACAGTTCAGTTTTGTCTTGGGGTACGTGATCCTCTTTTAGGGGATGATACTTGGAATTATTCTAGCAGCTCTTCACAGTCTGAGGGCTTCGAATCTGATAATGATGGAACTGGTACTGCTACTACGCCCAAAACTAGAGCGTTGTTTGCAAATATTACTAATATTGGTCCTCTTCGTGGTAATAATAGTGCTTCAAATGTTAGTGCAATTCATCCTGGTTTATGGAGAAATGCGCATTTGCGTAGGAACTCAGAAATAAAAATTTATAATAGTATTCTCAGTGATTATCCTACTGGACTATGTATTGATAATACAGCGGGTAAAACAAATGGCACTTCATCAAACAATGCACTTGTAAATAAATTAAGATTTAATAAAAATATTGTTAGTGGGTATAAATCAGGTGGTGTTGTTGAAAGGCCAGGTGCCGATAGCTTATATGAAAATGGATATAATGCCACAACATTTATAGTAAATAATCAAGATACTATTGCAAATAACAATAATGACACACTTTCTGGAAAAGCAAGTACTTTCCTTGTTGCTCCTTATGGTTATTCTGGAACTACTGTATTAACAGGTACAGGTGGTACTGGTGCTCCTGCAATTGGTGCTGTTTGGCCAAGTTCAGCTTATGTTTCCGCTGATTATCGACCTAAAACATCAGTTACTTTAGGTGTGCCTGATGCCTCTACAGGTGCCGATTGGGATACAACAAGTTTTGGAACTCTAAGATGGACAATTGATACTTGCGCAAATGTGGTAAAACCAACAGTTATTACTGGTGTTTCTGTTATTATTAAAGGTTGCGATTCTATTCAGTCATATAAAATAACTTCCACTCCAGGTCAATATTATTATTGGACAGTTCCAACAGGTAATACTATACTTTATGGAAATGGAGGCGATAGTATTTCTGTTAAACTAAATTATAATACCGTATCAACTAACACTATTAGTGTAATTGCAAGTAATGGTTGTAAATCTGCATCTGCTACAAGTTTAAATGTATCTGTAGCAGCTGTTCCTACTACTGCACCTGCGAGTATTACACAAACTTTAATTTCTAACAATTGCGGTAATAGAATTTATCGCTTTACGGTTCCTACAGTTACTGGAGCTAAATGTGTTTGGACATTAGGAACAGGTACATTATCTACTTCAGCAACTCCAGATTCAGGCTCTCTAACCGAATCATTTTCAGTTAGAATAAAATTCACAAGTAATGATTCAGCAGAAAAAGTAGTAGATAGCATCAAGGCTAAATATGTTTGGAATTGTGGTCAAACCTTAAATAAATCGGCATTACTTTCACTTAAAAAATTAAGTGCCCCAGCTGCACCAACTATTACGGCAACTGTTTTAAATTCTAATGCATGTGGTGCAAGAAGGGTTAAGTATACTGCCTCTTCATTTCCTGCAGTATCTGCAACAAATACAGCAGCTACTGGTTATAAGTGGTCATTTGTAGGATCTGTATTGAATACTGATTCAGGCACAGCTTATATAATAGATTCAGGAAGCATTACATCTCAGTCTTTAGTTGTTAAATACTTAAAAAACAATGCAGCGGCTTCAAATGATAGCATACGTTGTGTATATACATCAACTTGTGGAGATGGTACAATAGGCAGATATAAAAATGCACTTACGGTATTAAATCCACCAGCTGCACCAACTATTACAGCTACAGTTTATAGTTCAACAGCATGTGGTGGAAGATTGGTTAAGTATGCAGCTCCCTCTACATTGCCTGCAGCTACTACTTCAACCTGGGCAGCTAGGGGTTATAAGTGGTCATTTGTTGGATCTGTATTAAATACTGATTCAGGCTCAGCTTATGTTATAGATACCGGAAGTCTTACATCTCAATATATAGTTGTTAGATACTTAAAAAATTCTGCAGCGGCTTCTAATGATAGTATACGTTGTGTATATACAACAGATTGTGCAGATGGTACAATAGGCAGATATAAAAATGCTCTTGTGGCATTAAATCCACCAGCTGCACCAACCATTACGGCAACTGTTTTAAATTCAACAGCATGTGGTGGAAGACTAGTTAAATATGCTGCTCCCTCTGTATTACCTGCTGCGAGTTCAACTACTAGTTCTGCTACTGGTGCTGCTACTGGTTATAAGTGGTCATTTGTAGGATCTGTATTGAATACTGATTCAGGCACAGCTTATATAATAGATACCGGAAGTCTTACATCTCAGTATATTGTTGTTAGATACTTAAAAAATTCTGCAGCGGCATCTAATGATAGCATACGTTGTGCATATACATCAAATTGTGGAGATGGTACAATAGGCAGATATAAAAATGCACTTACGGCATTAAATCCACCAGCTGCACCAACCATTACGGCAACTGTTTTAAATTCTACTGCATGTGGTGCTAGAAGGGTTAAATATGCTGCTCCCTCTGTATTACCTGCTGCGAGTTCAACTACTGGTGCTGCTACTGGTTATAAGTGGTCATTTGTAGGATCTGTATTGAATACTGATTCAGGCACAGCTTATATAATAGATTCAGGAAGCATTACATCTCAGTATATTGTTGTTAGATACTTAAAAAATTCTGCAGCGGCATCTAATGATAGCATACGTTGTGCATATACATCAAATTGTGGAGATGGTACAATAGGCAGATATAAAAATGCACTTACTGCATTATCAGGATGTCCAGTTCTTAAATCTCAGCATGGATCAGATACAAAAGCTGAAATTATTAGTAGGGTATATCCTAATCCGAATAAAGGGAATTTTACTCTTTATGTTACAAACACGGGAGTAATAGAAAAAACAAAGTCATTGATTAACATTATTGATAAGTATGGTAACATAGTAAGTAATATCAATGCAATCAATGAAAATGGTACAATGATTGTTGATATAAATGAGCCAAAATTATCTAATGGGGTATATTTTCTTAGGTATAAAATTGGTAATGTTGTCAACTCTATAAAATTGTTAATTATTAAGTAATTACTTTTTCTACAAGGGTTTAAATATTTTATTATTCGATAGCTAGGAAGCTTAAAAACTTCCTAGTTTTTTTTATTTAATATTATACTTCCCCAAAGATGGGTTTATTAAATAATAAGTAAGAGGTAACATTTCTAATTTTACCTTAATGGCCCTAAGAGAGCACTCGGCAATACAGGAAAACCTCTTTTTGTTTGGGTTGCACAGATTAGGAGAAACTCTACAATCTCTATATTTAATTATTAATTATGGGGTTCCCTTAAGGTTAATTATAAAGGAGCTTGTGCGGTAGGAGATACACGGTGACTTTTAAATCATAACAAAAAATAAGATAGTTAAAGACTCTAGTTGTTAATATCAAAATTTTATTTTTCAAATTTAACATTCATATCTCAATGTTTTTTAATTTTGTAATCATGAAAATAATCGATGGAAAAATAGTGTCGCAAAGTATAAAAGATACTCTAAAAATTAAAGTTGATGATATTAAAAAAATGGAAAAATACTACCATTTTTAGCTGTCGTAATTGTGGGTAATAATGGAGCTAGTGAAACCTATGCAATTAAAAGAAATGTAGATTTTAAAAATGTTGCTTCTAAATTATCTTTCATCACTCCCGTTCCTGGAGGAGTAGGATTAATGACTATTGCAGCTTTATTAAACAATATGTTAAATGCATACGAAGCCAGAGCAGGTAAATGAACAGTACTTTCACTTTTTTATAATCGCTTGTTAATATTGAATGTATATATTCTGGTGACTTTACTTTAAAAAACGGACAAAATCCTTGATTTATATATCTATTTAGGGAACGTTATTTCTTATCCTAAATTACTTTCTGAGTTAGACCTTTAAATTATCCACAAGAAATCCAATATTTTATTACTTATGGTTGAAATACATGGGTTCCATTATTAAAAATCCTTTTCTTTTTCACTCCTATAACATCTGTTTAAAAAATCAGATGAAGTAAAGAAATATTCAACTATTAGGCCATTTGATTACGGAAGTTAATTCCTTTTCAATACTTTTACATTCAAATTCAGAATTAGAAAAACTTGTATATGCTCATAATAAGGTTGAGCGTTTCTACGGTTTACCATAAATAAACTACTACAAGTGAATGCACTTTCATGCTCTTTAGGGCAACTCCTTTGCATTCATTTGTGTGTTAAAATATTTTAATTGAACACACGTATTTACATAAAAAAAATAAATGGATTTGATGTAAAAACCGATTTACTTCAACGGGAGCTCAATCAATTATCAGTTACCGCTAAGATTAAAGTATATTCAGTTTATGATATTTTTAATACTTCAGAAGAAGAACTTAAAATTATTATTCCTTCTGTTTTTACCGACCCTGTTATTGAGGAGTGTTTATTTGATTTGCCTAAACATCATAAAATAATCGCAATAGAATATTTACCCGGTCAATTTGATTTAAGAGCAGATGCTGCGATGCAATGTTGTCAATTGTTATTAGAGCATAACAATACACTTATACAAGCCTGTCAAGTGATTGGTCTTGATGATATTAAAGAAAATGATATTAAAATAATAAAGAATTACTTAATTAATTCTGTTGATTCGAGAGAGAAAGATTTAAGTGTATTGGAAAATCCTGTTGTTCAACAGCCTTCAGATGTGTTAATAGTAGAAGGTTTTATAGATTTTGACAAAAAAGAAATTGAAAGTTTTATAAAAGAAAACAGATTATCAATTGATCAGGATGATGTTGTTTATATTCAAAATTATTTTAAAGATGAAGGAAGAAATCCAACCATAACCGAAATAAAAGCGTTGGATACTTACTGGAGTGATCACTGCAGGCACACCACCTTTTTAACTCATCTAGAGCATATCAATTTTGAGGGTGATTATAAAAATGAATTAGAAAGAACATTTACCCTATATCAAAGTATTAAAAAAGAATTAGGAAAAGAAAATACTCCCATCACTTTAATGGAGTTGGGCACCATTCTTCCTAAATATTTTATTTCAAAAAATCAGTTGCCTTTATATCATCGATCTAAAGAAAATAATGCCGCAACTATTGAAATTGATATTGACGTAAAAGGAAAAATTGAAAAGTGGCTGTTGTTATTTAAAAACGAAACACATAATCATCCTACAGAGATAGAACCTTTTGGAGGCGCCGCCACTTGTATTGGTGGAGCAATCAGAGATCCTCTGAGTGGTCGAGCTTTTGTTTATCAAGCAATGCGGATCAGTGGCGCCGGTAACCCTTTAGAATTAGTTACTGACACATTAGCGTCTAAATTACCCCAACAAAAAATTTCTAGAGAAGCTGCTTTAGGATACAGTTCTTACGGAAATCAAATTGGATTGGCAACTTCGCATGTTTCAGAATTTTTTCATGAAGGCTATAAAGCAAAAAGATTTGAGTGCGGTTTTGTAATAGCCGCCGTAAAAAAAGATAATGTAAAAGAAGAAGATCCTGCAGTTGGTGATATTGTGTTATTGATTGGTGGTGATACCGGAAGAGATGGAATAGGTGGAGCTTCTGGCTCATCAAAGCAGCACAATGAAACTTCTATAACAACTATGCAATCGGAAGTTCAAAAAGGAAATGCTATCACTGAAAGAAAAATTCAAAGGTTATTCAAAAAAAAAGAAGTCACTATACTTATCAAGAAGTGTAATGATTTTGGTGCAGGTGGAGTTTGTGTGGCGATTGGAGAAATTGCTGACAGTATCGACATTGACTTAAATAAAGTTCCTATAAAATATGATGGTTTAAACGGGACAGAAATTGCACTCTCTGAATCTCAGGAAAGAATGGCCGTAGTGGTTCGTAAAGAAGATGCTGCTGCTTTTATTCAATATGCTAAGGATGAAAATCTAACTGCTACTCCTATAGCAACAGTTACCGATGATGGAGTGTTGAGAATGAAATGGAACGGAAAAGAAATTGTTTCTTTGAAAAGAGATTTTCTTCAAACCAATGGAGCTTCAAGAAAGAATGATGTTGTAAGTATTGCGAATCAACTTATAAATAAGAAAACAGAAGTATTCAGTAAGGAAATATTTTTGAAAATACTTTCTTCTAAAGAAGTTGCTTCTCAAAAAGGAATGATTGAAAATTTTGATAGTACGGTTTATGGTAATACATGTTTGATGCCTTTTGGTGGTAAATACCAACTCTCACCTTCTGATGTATCTGCTCATTTTATTTGTGATGAAAACTATAGCACACAAACAGTGAGTATAGCTTCCTGGGGGTATCACCCATATCTGACTTCAGGTAATCCTTATTTAGGTGGTATCTATTCAATTATTGAATCAATCAGTAAAATAGTTGCTGCCGGAGGAGATTATCAAAATTGTTACTTATCGTTTCAGGAATATTTTGAAAGACTGACAAAAGATGCAGAAAAATGGGGTATTCCCTTTGCTGCTTTATTAGGTGCATTTGAAGCTCAGTACCAACTGGGGGTGGCTTCCATTGGCGGTAAAGACAGTATGAGCGGCACTTTCAAAGATATTAATGTTCCGCCTACATTTGTAAGTTTTGCTGTAACCACACAAAAAGCAGAACATATTATATCCACTGCTTTTCAGTCTGAAAAGAGTTTTATCTATCTTTTTGAACTACCTGTTGATGGAAAAAATATTCCATTATGGGTTGAACTCAAAGGAAAATGGAAGCAAATCCACAATCATATTGTAACTGGTAAAATCATTTCAGCTAAACATATCAAAGATGGAGGTATAGCCTCTTGTGTTACTCAAATGTGTTTCGGTAACAAAATTGGAGCAGAAATCTATACCAATATTGATCTGCTCGAATTAAAAACGGGAAGTATCATTATTGAGTCTAAAACTGAACTAGAAGACCAGTATATTTTATTAGGAAAAACTAATACTAGAGCTGAAGTTACTTTTAATCACATTAAAATAAGTATTGAGGAAGCACTCTATTCTTGGACTCAAACTTTTGAAAATTTATATCCAACCTCAACAATACCCAGTTTAAATCCAATTCCGAAAATAACCACCATATCCAAAAAAATTAAAAATATTGGCTTTGGTAAACCTACTGTATTTATCCCAATTTTTCCTGGCACCAATTGTGAGTTTGAAACTTCAGATTCTTTTTTAAAAGAAGGAGCAAATATTAATAGCTCGATATTTAAAAACTATAATAATCAATCTATAGCGGATTCAATTACTGAATTCAGCGAACAAATTGATAAGTCTCAAATTATTGTTTTCAGCGGTGGATTTAGTGCTGGTGATGAACCCGACGGATCTGCCAAATTTATGGTGAATGTATTAAAGAATAAAAGAATTCAGAATAGCATTCATCAGCTCATCAACAAAGGTGGTCTAATTCTTGGAATATGTAATGGTTTTCAGGCTTTGATAAAATCAGGATTATTACCTTATGCAGAAATCAAGGATTTAGATCCATCAGCTCCAACATTAACACACAATTCTATTGGAAGACATATTTCACAAATGGTAAACGTTAAAGTGATTAACGATAACTCTCCTTGGTTGCAAGGTATGAAAGATCAGTCTTTTATAGTTCCCGTATCACATGGCGAAGGAAGGTTTTATTCCTGTGATCAAACACTACGGCAATTAATACAACAAAATCAAATTGCTACACAGTATGTTGATTTATTACATGCCCCTTCTAATCTATTTCCTTATAATCCTAATGGAAGTTTATGTGCTGTAGAGGGATTGATAAGTAATAATGGTAATATTTTCGGGAGAATGAGTCATCCAGAAAGAATGAAACCGGGAAGATTTAAAAATATTCCAGAAATCACTTATCAAAATATTTTTAAAAACGGAGTCGATTATTTTTTATAAATAAAAAAGAAAATTATGGTTTATAATAAAATAGAAATGCTCTATGAAGGTAAAGCAAAAAAAATTTTTACTACCCAAGATCCTGAATACATAATAGTTCATTTTAAAGATGACGCAACTGCTTTTAATGCTCAAAAAAAAGGAACCATAGAAGATAAAGGTGCTTTGAATAATGAAATCACCTGTTTAATTTATGAGCATCTGGCAGTAAAAGGAATTAAAACTCATTTTATTCAAAAATTAAATGAACGTGAACAACTTTGTAAAAAAGTATCTATCATCCCATTGGAAGTAATTACCAGAAACAGACTTGCCGGAAGCACTGCAAGAATATTGGGAGTTAAAGAAGGAATGGAGATAGCGAATATTGTTTATGAGTTGTGTTACAAAAAAGACGAACTGGGAGATCCTTTAATAAACGACCATCATGCTGTTTCCCTCGGGCTTGCAACTTATGATGAAATCAACTACATCTATTCCGAAACAGCCAAAATAAATACGATTTTAAAAGAATTGTTTTTGAAAGTAGATATTTTATTGATTGATTTTAAAATTGAATTTGGAAGAGATACGGCTGGTAACATCATTTTGGCAGATGAAATTAGTCCAGATACTTGTAGGTTCTGGGAAAAAAACACTTTGAAAAAATTAGATAAAGATCGATTTAGAAGAGATTTGGGCGAAGTGAGAGAAGCTTATGTAGAAATATTAGAACGATTAAAAAAATAAAATTATTATGGAATTAGATAAATTAAATGAAGAGTGTGGCGTATTTGGTTTATACTCTAAAAATCAGGTTGACACTTTTTCTTTAATGCAATTTGGATTGATTGCCTTACAACATAGAGGACAAGAAGCTTGCGGAATTTCATTTTTGAGTAAAAACAATATTTACTCATTTAAAAAAGAAGGATTAGTAATTGAAGCTTTTTCACTCATCGATAATCCCGAACTCTATAAGGGAAATGCTGCAATCGGTCACACCAGATACAGTACTATCGGCGGACAAAGTAAAAGAAACATTCAACCCCTTTTTACCAAAAATATAAAAGGAGAAGTCTATATTTCAATTGCACACAATGGAAATTTGATAAATAGTACTCCGCTAAGAAAACAATTAGAGAATGAAGGATTTGAATTTGTTTCTAACTATTCCGACACAGAAGTGATGTTGAGAATCATTCAAAAATATTTTGATGAAGGTATCGAAAAAGGAGTAAGAGAAATTTTCAAATTAGTCAAGGGTGCTTTTAGTTGTGTAATGTTAACTCAAAATAGTTTAGTGGCCTTTAGGGATGCTCATGGAATAAGACCTCTTTCTTTGGGAATGATCAATAATGAAACCTATATAGTAAGCAGTGAAACCTGTGGACTCGATGCAGTTGGTGCCGAATTTGTAAGGGAGATTGAACCTGGTGAAATGATTATCATTAATGAAGCAGGTCTAAAATCTTATAATATAAATCAACATCAACAAAAAGGGCTTTGTTCTTTTGAATACATTTATTTTTCAAGACCGGACAGCATGATGGAAGGTGAAAGTATTTATAAATTCAGAGAACAGTCTGGAAAGAAGTTGTGGGAACAAAATCATATTGAAGCTGATGTAATTATTGGAGTGCCCGACTCTGGAGTACCAGCTGCAATTGGTTATTCCAACGCTTCAAAAATTCCTTTTAGACCCATTTTATTAAAAAACAGATACTTAGGCAGATCTTTTATCACACCTTCACAGGAAATGCGTGAACGAATTGTAATGTTGAAACTCAATCCAATTATCAGTGAAATCAAAGGAAAACGAGTAGTAATTATGGATGATTCCATTGTAAGAGGAACTACCAGTAAAAGATTGGTAAATATCTTTAAACATGCAGGTGCAAAAGAAATTCATTTTGTTTCTGCATCACCACCAATCATTGCACCATGCTTCTTAGGTATGGACACTCCCGAAAAAGAACATTTAATTGCAGCAAAACATACACAAGAAGAAATAAAAAATTATTTGGGTGTTGATAGTCTTACTTTTTTATCTATTGAAAATTTAAAGTCTTTACTAAAAGAAAATGGATATTGTTATGGTTGTTTTACTGAGAAATATCCAGTAAATAGAAACAAAGAAGGTAAAAATATTGTTAGAGTTAGTACTTAATTATCAGAAAATATTTTTTATGACCACATACAAAAATTCAGGAGTAGATAAAGAGGAAGGATATAAAACAGTGGAATTGATAAAACCACTTGTAAAAAAAACTTACAATAAAAATGTATTGACAGAGTTAGGACAATTTGGTGCATTGTATGAACTAGGAAAATACAATAATCCTGTTTTAGTTTCCGGTACTGATGGTGTGGGCACCAAAATTAAAATTGCAATTGAAGTAAACAAGTTAGATACTATTGGTATTGATTGTTTTGCAATGTGTGCCAATGATATTTCTTGTCATGGTGCAAAACCATTATTTTTTCTTGATTATCTGGCATGCGGAAAGCTCGATGCTTTTAAAGCGGCCGAAATCATAAAAGGAATGGCTTTGGCATGCGAACAAACGGGTACGGCAATGATTGGAGGTGAAACAGCAGAAATGCCCGGGTTGTATAAATCTGGTGATTACGATGTGGCAGGTTTCTGTGTAGGAATCATTGAGAAAGAAAACATAATTACGGGTGCAAATATTAAAGAAGGAAATGTAATACTTGGTATTGCTTCCAGTGGATTACATAGTAATGGCTTTTCGTTGGTGAGAAAATTAATTCCCGATTTAAAGGAAAACTTTAATAATGAACCGATTTGGAAAACGTTATTAACACCAACGGCTTTATATAGTGTTTTAGTTACAAGTTTAGTAGAGAAATTGAAAATTAATGGTATTGCACATATTACTGGTGGCGGATTGTATGAAAATATTCCCCGAATTATACCAGAATCATTATGTGCGAATATTTTTAAAGAAAATATTCCCCAACAACCCATATTTAAATTATTACAAGAGAGAGGAAATATAGAAGAGAAAGAAATGTTCGGCACTTTTAACATGGGAGTGGGTTTAGTATTAGTAATTGAAAGTGATCTTGTTGATCAGGTATTACAACAGATTCAGCGAATGAATGTCGATGTATTTGTTTTAGGAAATATCATCAGTAACTCTGAACATAAAATAATAATTAATTAATGCGTCTCGCTGTTTTTGTATCTGGTAATGGAAGTAATCTACAATGCATCATAGATGCAATTCAAAATAAGATTTTGGTGGGTACTGAAATTGATTTAGTGGTTGCTGACAGAAATTGTTTTGCTATTGAAAGAGCCAGAAGCAGTAATGTGAAAGTATTATTGATTGATAGAAAATCTATTGATTTTGATGAGCTTGATAGATTATTAAAAAAAGACAATATCAGCCATATTATTCTTGTAGGATTTTTATCTATTATTGAGAAATTATTTTGTGATAAATGGAAAAATAAGATCATTAATCTACATCCTTCTCTATTACCTAAATATGGCGGTAAAGGAATGTATGGATTAAAAGTTCATCAGGCTGTTATTGTAAATAAAGAAACAGAATCAGGTGCAACTATTCATTATGTTTCAGCAGGAGTAGATGAAGGAGATATTATTTTACAAAAGAAATGTGAAGTAGAAGAAAATGAAACAGCACTTTCATTGCAAACCAAAATACATGTTATTGAAAAGGAAATATTAATTGAATCCTTAAAAATATTATATGCAAAAGCACAAAGCGCTAATCAGCGTATATGATAAAACGAATATCGAAGAAATTGCACATTGTTTATTAAATAGTAATATTGAAATTTTAGCAACTGGAGGTTCGTTGAAATATTTACAAAGTAAAAATATTGAAGTAACTGACTTAACCAGCTATACTCTATTTCCGGAAATGCTTGATGGTCGTGTAAAAACACTGCATCCAAAAATATTTGGAGGTATCCTTTATAAAAGAAGTGATACGGTTCATGTTAAAACAATAAAAGAACATGAAATCATTGCTGTAGATTATGTGATTGTGAATTTGTATCCTTTTGTAAAAAAACAGCAAGAAAATTTATCACATGACGAACTAATAGAGTTTATTGATATTGGCGGCCCGTCTTTGCTAAGAGCTGCTGCAAAAAATTATACTGATGTAACAGTTATTACCGATGTGAATGATTATAAGACTGTTATTGAAGAGATAATCACTCTAAAGCAAACAACATTAGCCACAAGAAAAAAACTAGCAGCTAAAGTGTTTAACCTCACTTCAGCGTATGATGCCTCTGTTTCAAATTTTTTAAATGAAGAAGTTTTTCCAAAATATCATACCAATACTTATCAATTAAAAGAGATTTTAAGATATGGCGAAAATCCGCATCAGGAAGCTGCTGTATATAGTGATTTAACCCAAAAAATCAATATAAATTCTTGGCAACAATTGCAGGGAAAGGAATTATCGTACAACAATTACAGAGATATACAATCTGCACTTAATGTTGTAAATGAGTTTAAAGAGCCGGTTTGTTGTGCAGTAAAGCATAATACACCTTGCGGTGTAGCTCTTGGTAATAATGATTTCGATGCTTATCAAAAAACCTACCAGGCAGATCCTGTTTCGATCTTTGGAGGAATAGTCGCTTTCAATACTCTTGTATCAAAAGAAACAGCAAAATTGATGTGCGAGCAATTTTTAGAAGTAATTATTGCTCCAGATTTTGAAGAAGAAGCTTTATCCATCTTTTCAAAAAAGAAAAATTTACGTCTTTTATTAATACAATTAAATCATACAAATGCAAAAAATAGTATATCTATCGATGGAGGCTTACTCGTTCAATCAAGCGATAACATTAGTAATTATGATTTGAATTTTGTTACGAATCTCAAGCCCAATGAAAATCAAATTGCACAATTAGTGTTTGCTAAAAAGATTGTTAAACACTGTTGTTCGAATGCGGTAGTGCTTGTAAATAATTTTGTTACAGTGGGAATAGGTAGTGGACAAACCAATAGAATAAGAGCAGTTGAACAAGCTATTCATCAAGCTAACGAAAAAGGATTTAATCTGAATGAATGTGTTTTAGCTTCTGATGCCTTTTTTCCTTTTAATGATATTATAAATATCTGCTTTGAAAATAATATTAAAGCCATTATACAACCGGGTGGTTCTATAAAAGATTTGGACTCGATCAATGCCTGCAATGAGAAAGGAATTGTCATGGTATTTACGGGTGTTCGACATTTTAAACATTGATTATCATACAGCCATATGAGTGTGCTTTCAAAAATTAGTTATGTTAATTTAGGTTATATAATGTGAAAAAATATAAAAATCATATACATATATGAAAATATTAATTATAGGGAATGGAGGACGAGAGCATGCAATCGGTATTAAACTAAAAAAAGAGAATCCACTGTACGAATTATATTTTGCAAAAGGCAACGGAGGAACAGAAAGTATAGGTGTAAATCTTCCTATAAACACCTTAAATGAAATCTTACTTTTTGCACAACAACAAAATATCAATTTGACTATTGTAGGTTCTGAAGCTTTATTGGTTGAGGGAATTGTTGATGCTTTCCAAAAAAACAATTTGAATATTTTTGGACCCAACAAAGCCTCAGCAATGCTTGAAGGCGATAAGGCATATGCAAAAGAATTTATGAATGAGTTTGGAATAAGAACCGCAAAGTATCATTCCTTTACTAAAATTGATCAAGCTAAAATTTATATTAAAAACCACTCTTACCCCTTAGTAATTAAAGCTACCGGTTTAGCAGCGGGTAAAGGAGTATTCATTGTAAATGATTTTGAACAAGCTTCAAAAATAATTCAGGATTTATTGATTCATAAATCGATGGGAGAAGCCGCCAATGAAATTATAATCGAAGAATTTTTAAATGGATTTGAAGTGTCTGTACTTTCTGTTTTTAATCAAAATAAAATTTACCCTTTTATCTCAGCAAAAGATCACAAGAAGATATTTGAAAACGAGCAAGGACCAAATACTGGAGGAATGGGTGCCATTGCTCCAAATCCCTTGTTTACAAATGAAATAGAATTAGATTTTGAAGAATATATTATGCTTCCAACTTTAAAAGGTTTGCTAAATAGAAAATTAATCTTTTCCGGTTTCATTTTTTTTGGTTTGATGGTAGTTAATAATAAATGTTATTTGCTCGAATACAATATGCGTTTAGGCGACCCCGAAACGCAAACCTTATTGCCTTTGCTAAATTCTGATTTAATAGAAATAATCGACAATGCACTTCATGGAAAAGAAATACAATTGGATTGGAAAAAAGAATATTCTTGTTGCGTTGTCCTAGCATCAAAAGGATATCCTGACGATATAGAAATAGGAAAATCAATAGAAGGATTAAATCATTTGCAAGTTGCTTATAATATTGCAGGAGCAAAAAAAGAAGGAGATTCTTTTATCACTACCGGCGGAAGAGTTTTGAATTTAATAGGAACTGCCGAATCACTTGATGCCGCAAGAAAAAATACTTATGAATCTATTAATTACGTTCATTTTGACGGCATGTACTTTAGAAAAGATATAGGAAAGATTTAGAATTACAAATTAAAGTATGACTTTAATTTTCTAAAATACAGAATAAAAAATACACTAAACCCAAGATATTTTAAAAACAGTAGTTTATAAAAATGAATTAAAAGAACTAATTTTATTGAATAATATTTAAAATATTATTATATCGTTGATGAATCTTATGTATTAATATTAGATTTATGGTTGGTGTAATTTTCTTGGATTAAATATGAATTAAAATGAAAAATGTTAGTGTTATAATGGGAAGTATTTCAGATTGGGATACTATGAAGTCATGTTGTGATCTACTAGATTATTTTGGTGTTAGTTATGAAAAAAAAGTTATTTCCGCGCATCGAACTCCTAAAGCCATGATGAGTTATGCATCAAAAGCAGTAGATGGTGGTTTGACTGTAATTATTGCAGCAGCAGGAGGGGCTGCCCACCTACCCGGTATGATAGCCTCATTTACTACACTTCCAGTAATAGGTGTACCTATTCAGTCAAAAGCATTAAATGGTATCGATTCATTGTTGTCAATTGTACAAATGCCCGAAGGCGTTCCTGTTGCAACTGTTGCAATTGGAACACCCGGCGCAAAAAATGCAGCAATATTAGCTGTTCAAATAATTGCAGCGCAGCAAAAAAATAGAAAACTGCAAAAAAAACTGGCAGACTACAAAAAGAAAATGGAGTCTGATGTTCATCAAAGCAATAAGCTTTTAAAATAGATAAATGATTCAAACTATTGGTATTTTGGGAGGAGGACAGCTTGGTCGCATGATGTGCATGGCTGCAAAATCAATGGGTTACACAGTTGTTGTGTTAGATCCTGAAGCGAATTGTCCAGCAGGGCAAGTTGCTGACGAAATTATAATTGAGAACTATGATAATATAAATGCATGCCAACTCTTATATAATATTTGTGATGTAGTCACTTATGAGTTTGAAAATATACCTCTTCAAACGGCTTTTTTTTTCGAAAATAAATTACCTCAAACAAGTAGATTGTTACAAATTACACAAGATCGAATTTTAGAAAAACAAATAATTCAAAGCTTTGGACTAAAAACGGCCCCATATTGTGTTATATTAGAATCTAATGATATGTTGTTGTTTGCCAAGCGATTTTATAATTCACCAAATAAAATATTTATTAAAACCGTACGAGGTGGTTATGATGGTAAGGGTCAATTTGTGATTGAAAATATAGATGAATTCGATAATTTTTTAAATAATGTATATCAAACTAATTATAGCTATGTTATTGAAGATGCAGTTGATTTCACTCATGAACTTTCTGTTATAGTTTGCCGTAATATAAATGGTGAAAAGAAGGTATTTCCTGTTACAGAAAATATTCATCGCAACCAGGTTCTTTATAAAAGTATTGCTCCAGCTCGTATTGATGAATCACTTTCGAATCAAATTGAATCCTTAGCCCTGAAGTTTGCCGAAGATTTAAAATTAGTTGGCACCTTATCAATTGAACTTTTTTTATGCGGGAACGAAATAATTGTAAACGAACTTGCGCCTCGACCACACAATAGTGGGCATTACACTTTAAATGCATGTCTTACCTCACAATTTGAGCAACATGTTAGAGCAATATGCGCATTACCTTTAGGAGATGTAAACCAAATCATGCCTTGTGTAATGTTGAATGTTTTTGGTGAGGATATGCATTTTTTAAATCGTACCAAAATCTCTAAGCATAAATTATACCTTTATGGCAAGAGTGAAAGTAGATTGGGTAGAAAAATGGGCCATATCAATATTCTTGATAATAATATTGAATCATGTTTGCAAATAGCTGATAAAATATTATAGAAATACGTAAATTATTTTTTATTGTTACTGCAGGCACACTAATAACTGAAATTTATTGGAGACTTGAAAAAGTACGATCATTGATTACAGGTAATGAACTATTGCTTACTAAAGAAACGGTAAAAGCTGCTCGAGTTAAAGTAAATTTTGATAATTCTAAATTTCTGAAAGCGTTTCC
>Ga0209086_10001360_pt1 | contig 19927 bp, 15 predicted proteins | sample M_130207_XF_Meta_FD_187312 | JGI IMG/M metagenome (GOLD analysis project Ga0209086, IMG submission 187312) | Freshwater microbial communities from Lake Montjoie, Canada to study carbon cycling - M_130207_XF_MetaG (SPAdes) (version 2) | ecosystem: Environmental > Aquatic > Freshwater > Lake... | reverse complement strand
AATCCTCAGATAAAGAATACAAGATCGGCAAGATGGTCTGCCATGCTTCCTCTTATAGGATGCGTGAGCGGACCTTTCAACTTCAAACACTCAAACAAAGTCACGGTACTCTTACCCTCAGTCTCCAAGAATGCAAAGTCTTTCTTGGATTCTTCGCATCACTGTTCCCCGAAATCATAGAATGGCAAGATGAAATTGAATTTAACATTAGAGCTAAACGTGAGCTCCGGAATCTATTTAACTATCCGCGTAGGTTCGAGAGAACTATTACTGACTCTTATATCAGGGAAGGCATCTCATGGATTCCTCAATCCACCGTGGGCTGTATCACTCACGCCGCGATTAATCGGTATAACAGAGAACGCCCAAGCAATACGCTACCGGCGATTAACAATAAACATGACTCTTTTCTGGCGTTGGTACTCGATAATGATATCGGCACAACAGCGAAGCACATGCAGGAATGCCTCGCAATATCTCTCACCGGCCGAGATGGAATGAACTTCACTATGAAATCAGAAGCCCAAGCCGGAAAGAACTGGGGAAAGTTCTCTGCCTCTAATCCACAAGGCATGAGAGACTTACCTTAACAGTGGCCCAATAAAAGCTCCCTCCGATTTATGCGCCAGACGAACGACCGAATAACTCAGATCGTGAATGCGATCCGAGAGAAGATCAAAGAGTGGCCGCCTAACCTGCCGCCGCCCTCGGTCGTTATTGTACACGAGACTCACCTGCCCAGCGAGTTCGATCCGAACTTTGAAAAGCTAGAAGGTTTCGACGTAATAACCACACTACAAATCCGTAAGAACTCTGTGAGACTCGCTTACTTACATGAGCCTATATGAAGACTGGTGCTTGTACACAAAGGACGTACAAAGCCCGCAGCCTTTTGTCGACGCTGCATTCTATTTCATGATCGGTGCCGCCCTTCAAAGGCGCGTTTGGTTTGGAGACTTAGACTTTCACGCAGTATTTCCCAATCAATACATCGCTTTCATCGGACCTGCTTCGGCGGGCAAGTCGCTCATTACGACTCCGATGAAAGACCTACTCGAAATCCCCGCCGACATCAAGTCACCCGAGAACGATCTCGCGGCCGATCTTCTCGGCGAGGATGCAGAGTCCACACGCGGAGGCTCACGACAGCCTCTTATCTATATCGCGCCCAACAGCACGACCTTCGAGCAATTCACAATGGAGACTTCAAAGGTCGCCTATCTCCATCGTTATGTTGATGAACAAAATCGCAGAAAAGCCTATCATCACAGCTCTCTCGTCTTCATCCTCGACGAGCTAACATCTATCTTTAAGAAAAATGCAGAACAACTTTCAGACTTTCTTCTCGAAGCTTATAACGGTGGAAAGAAATACGTCCGAAAACTTAAGCACAGCGATACAGACTTCTGCACAAATATGTGTATCAGCCTGCTCGGCAACACGACGCTCGGCAAGTTTCAAAGTCTACAGAATCAAGACATTCTCTCTGACGGCTTTATGGCTCGTACGATTATCGTCTATGGGATCGAAAAGCGTTTCCATCTATATTCCATTCCTCCGCTTTCGGAGGAACAGAAGGCCGCTAAAGCTCGCCTGCAGTCTTACATTCGGGAACTCAACAAACTCTATGGACCTGTCGTTCTAAATGCCGAGGCCAAAGAATACATCCACGAACACTTCGAAGTTAATCCTTCCTCAGTCCATACAAACAAGCATCCGATGCTCGACGAGTATTATGGCCGCAAGAATCTCCATCATCAGAAGATCCTGTTCGCCGTACACTTTGCCCGCACGACGGACATGATCATCACCCTCGAAGATACCGAAGAAGCCACAGCGCATCTTGCGCGTCTTGAAAAGGATATGCACATTCCATTCGTAGGAATGGGGCGCAACGAGAGCGCAAAGATCTCAGAAGATATCTGGCGCTACATCAAGACAACGCAAGGCACAACCAAGAAATCAATCTTTGTCAGGTTCTATCAGGCACTGAAGACACCCGACGAACTCCGCCGTGTGCTAGATGATCTAGTCACGATGGATCGTATCAAACTAATCAGACTAGAAGGAGTTGAACAGTATGTTGCAAAGTAATCCAGAAGACATCGTTTCATCAACCATCCAACAGCGCGGTCAAATCTATGGCGAAGCGCATCATAGCCACAGCAACATCGGCCTGAGTTGGACGGGCATTCTGCAGCAGCACTACGGCATCACATTGCCCACAGTAATCCCGGCGCACATCGTTGAGCTAATGATGGTTGCGTTCAAAGTCCAACGCTCTACGCGAGTCTATCATGCCGATAACTACGTAGACCTTGCGGCCTATGCACGCTTTGCCGAACACGCCCAGGCCCATCCCGGTGAACCTTATAAAAAATAACAAAAAGAAAACCCGCCCTGTGATAAGCAGAGCGGGTTTTTTGTTTTGTTAAATTTGTTGTCTTAATTTATCTTATACCAGACATTCCTTCTATCAAACTCTTGCGATACTTGTCTTCATTCTGTCTTGTATAGTATCGCTTCAGCGTCTCACTTCCTTTTCCTGGCTCCGCGCCTTCGACAAAGCCTAGATATCTTGCGGCTTTCATAGGCTGTCTTTCTAGCGAAGGCATGATAGCGTTCTGACTAGTCTTCAACTTTCTAATACGGCTCGCATAATCTTCTGGTGATGTTGCTTTTTTACGAGCGTCTGATACCAAAGAGAATGCCTCTTCGCCGGTCTTCTCCGTAATATTCCCCCGTTCGAAGGCTCTCTCAGCTAAGTTCCCATAGTTCACAGAGAACGTCCCAGCTTGCGTAGGTGCGCCCGTCAACTCATCAAACAACCTACGCTGACGACGATCATCATAACGCAAATTCTCCTGTTCATCCAACCAATTCCTACCCACACGAGCAACCTGAATGTGCGTCTGAGCAATATCACCCATCGCTTGACGCAGCACCAAGCCGAAGTCTTCTCCATCGTCAATCGCTTTCAATGCCGCAGCTACTTTCTTACTCGTATCAAACACAGCATTCGCTACCGGCGCAGTCGCCATACCCTGAGCCGTACCTCCAACATACGCCGTCGTAACCATCTTAGCTAGATCGCCCGCAATACCAAACGTGCCGACACCTTGCACGATGTTGAGAAGCTTTACACTCAACTGCTTCATTCCCTCAGCCCCAAGCTGTCCTTGATTCTGCTGCATCCAGCTTTCAAGCTCATTCCAATTCACATCGCGACCTTCGCGGTTATTCATCCACTCACGGATCTGATCGACAGCCGCGCCGCCCATCACACCGATAAGCAAGTGACCGATCAAAGGCTTCACATTACCCTGCATCGCAGGCTCAATCGCAAACTTAACGAAGTTGCTGTACTGTCCTGCGCTCCACTTGCTCCATGTCAGATAAGGCGCAGCGCCACTCTCAAGCATCCACGCGGGAAGCTGTGTCATGTCATAAGAACCCTGCATCAACTTACCAAACTGCGCAGCAAGGTCTGCATCCGAACGCGTACGCCAATCAGGACTGAGCGAGTCAAGCATACGCACAGCATCTTTGTCGCCCGTGGCCGCTTTGTTCTTGTTGATCTGCACCAAGACCTCGCCCCAACCCTGCGCTAGCGTACGCGCAGCTTTCTCTAACTGATTCAAACCAGTCACAGAAGAAACTCCTTCTGCAAACTTGTTTAAGAAACCTGCAGCATTCTCAGCCACACCAGAGACTTGACGCATATTCTGTGAGGCATCACGCTTATTCAAACCGGACGCATAAGAACGCTCTTGCAACGCAGACCAATCTGCAAGCTTCTCAATAAACTTCATCGTGCCCGGCAGATAATCACTCATCTGTAGATAACGAAGCCCTGCGATCATAGTCGTAGGAATTTCAGTTGCCTTTGAGACAGTTCCGATAGTTAGAGAACTAATCGCACGAGAAGCTCCCGACGCAACCTCATCTGGCTTACGCGCAGGCTGACCGCTCATCTCACGCAAGATCGACTGCACACTCTTGTCAGATGAGATATCCGGAATAGCGGCTTTGATTTGCGCCGGAATCGGTTGATCATTAAAGAACGTCTTAGCTCCCAACGCCGCCATAACTTGCGGAGATTTCTCCATGTGTTCCTGCATTGCAAAGTCAATGGCCGAGCGGCGATCATAACTCTTAATAAGCTTTACGATATCATACTCGCGCCATGAATCAGGCAACGGAATGCCCTGAGCCTTACGAGCGCCCGCGAAAGTCCCTGCAGCGGTCGGATCATAAGGCACAGACATGGTCCTAACTTCATCAGCAAACTCAGCGGCGGCCCGAGTCTTAGCTTCTTGCAGAGGAATGCCTCGTTGTTGATGCGCCTGCACGTGTTGCTTAATGTAGTCATCTTGCAACTTAACGTACTCAGGCGACCCTTGTTTTGTAGTCATGATATCGCGCACGTTATCATTCCACATATGGAACGGTCCATAGTAAGGATCAGTCAAACGCGCACGTTGACCACCAGCAGTGCGAACAGTATGACCGGCTTTGTTTGTTTCGGTGGGCCAGAACTTCTGCCACTCGTTACGATATTCGTTATAGGCCGCAGCGATTTCGCTCGACGGCTTAATGAAACGCTGTTGATCAAACTCTTGTCCGATATGTTTACCAAGCATCACGCGACGCTCAGGCGACAAATCATACATTGCTTTCTCAAAAGCTTGAGGCCTGCCTTCCATGAAGCTCCGCGTGGCATAGAAAGCCTTCATTGCTTTTGCAACGACAGCATGAATGCCACCACGCGACTCAAGATTATCAACCTCTGCAAACTTACTGACGCGGTTAAGAGTCTCTTGAGCCATGTCTTTAGCTTTGCCTACTGTAGGACGTTGATAGCGGATGTCTTTATTCAGCGGATCAAAGGTGCCTTTGTTGGCTGTGGCAGATTTGACTTGTTCAGGATTGAAGGCTACATAGACTGTGTCTTTCCCAGAACCAAAAATAACGCCATCGTGACCTTGAGCTTTTAGCTGAGTGAAGTAATCACCCAAAGCCTTTTTGTAGTTTGTAGCATCGCGAATTTGATTAGGCCAAACATCAAATATAGCAGGATTTTCTATTGAGACGTAAGCAGGGATAACACGCGATGCTCTATTCGTAGGCTCCATCTTGTAGCCATAGCCTTGTTTAAATCCCATGCTATCATTTTGCATGGCGTAACTAGATGCGCTCTCAGTATCTGGAGTAAACCAGATACCATTTTTGTTACCTTTGAATGAGTTAAAGTCAACGTCTTTAGAAGTCCCATGATAAACCGTCAAAGGCTTCCCATCAGCATCGACAACCTTACTCTCGCCGAACCAGTTCTTAAACGCGGGAGTCTCCTGTTGAGCACGCTGCATCCTTTCCTCACCTCCAACATCCACACCAGTCTTCGCCACAGCAACACCCTTCCAAGGCACAGCCTCAGTCGTAGCATAGTGCATCCAAGCCAGCGCATCCTCAGGCGATATCTTCATTCCGGCCATGCTCTTCACTGAAGCCTTGAGCGCATTAAACCACTGACGAATCTCGCCCGGCTTGACGTTAGGATAAGCTTCGCCGAATGCCTGCACAATACCTTCTTCAAGTGCAATGTCTCGCGCTTGTTGTTCGGTGTGAACAGGCTTACCATTCTTATCCTGTGCAGCTATTCGCGCTGCATATTCAGCTTTGTACGCTTCAGAACCCTCAGCAGTGTCCATCAACGAACGCCGCATCCGTTCATTAGGTGATCTCTTAAACACATCGTGACCAATTTCATGGATCGCAGTGTCGGCTGTGGCCGCAAAGGGATTGATGTAGATAATGCCTTCGCCATTTTCATTGACTACGTATGCGCCGCGAATGCCTTTAGCTTGTTGCTCGGGCGTAGCAGGCACGATCCTCAAGCCGCGCTGAGCCGCAAGCTTTGTAGCTGTATCGAGGTCAGCCTGATTGAGCAAACCTTTGCCGCCCGCACTTTGCAAGCGCGAGTATAGATCATCAGCAATAGCACGCGCGTCAGCAAGTTCTTGCTTAGCTTGAGCGATGTCTGCGATACCTTGTTTTTTAACGCCTCTACGCTCAGCAGGCGACTTATTTTGAGTTTCTGCACGCAACTGAGATTGATGAGAGTACAGAGCCTGCAACCGAGCAGCAGCCTCATCGCTCAAAGCCTGCGCGGCATCAAGATCCTGCAACTTACGAGTATCTGCAGCGTTCTGTTCAGCCTCAACCCGAGCAGCTTCTGTTTTAGCATTTGCAATTCTGAGATCATTCTCTGCTTGAACAGCCTGAGCTCTGAGAGTAGCATCGTCGTTAGCAGTTGCTTCTCTGAAAGTATTCGCTTCTTGAAGAGACCTTGCTTGATCAACTTCAGCTTTGAAATAACCCTCTGCTTCATTAGCCTCAGCATTAAGGTTAGCCCGTCTTTCTTGTTCTTTAAGCTTTAAAAATTTATCCTGTTTCTTATCCTGCGCGGACTCATGCGATACATTTAAAGCTTCCTCCAAAGAATTAGCAAGGAACTCTGGGAACTTCTCAGGATTCTTAATGACATCATAAACCTCAGGCAAGCGCGACAACTCGTCAGCCATACCTTTATTCAACTTTTGCTTAGCCTGCTTTGCTACATTTTCAATATCACTAATGCGTGTAGCTTCATCTTGTTTCCACCATTCCATTTGAGGCTTCGTCTTATATTGCGCAACTTCTTCAGGAGTCATTCCCTCAGTGGCACGAAGAGCCTCAAGATCCATGGGCTGTTCAACTGAAGTCTTAGGAATATTCGGAGCATCAAGCGAAGGAAAGCCCATCTTTCTACCAAGCGCATTGGGGTTGGACACGATAGTTCCAAAGGCAGTATCAGCCAAGAATCGAGGCGCAGAAAACTCTCCGCCCTCGCTCATATTAACAAGCTGACCAGCTCCGGCACTAGCTGCATTAACGCCCACGTCTATAGCAGCCGGTGCAAACTTAGTCATGGTACCTTTACCTTGACTCATCAACGGCGCACTCAGTCCTGAGATACCTTTAAACGACGGTTTAAAGGTTAGAAGAGCCGGAGCAGATCCGCCAGCCCATGAAGCAACAGGCTGATCTGTCTCAGCGCGTTGCATTTCTGTGATAGCCTCAGGCGCATAGTTCTCCAACACAGCCTGTTGACCTTTGCCTGTGAGATAACCTGCACCGAGACTGCCTCCGACACCTCCTAAGAAGCCGCCGACACCTATTCCAACAGGTCCAAACGGAGCGCCCAATGCTGCGCCACCTTTCAAACCAGCCGCACCACCTGCAAGACTCGCCGCACTAGGTATCAAATTACCCAAGAAAGAAGTGCCGAATGCGCGAGGCATTGACATTACTTCCTTCTGAGGCGCAGGCGCATTAATAGGATTATCAAATATATTACCTTGATCGTCTACATCTTGAACTGTCGGATCGTAGCCGTTATCCTTAAGCCATTTGTATTGTTCTTGTGTCATAGTCTTAGTACATTGAAGGACCCAAGTCTCCGTAAGCTTGTTCTTGCATAGCTCGTGTGCGTTTTAAACTTTCAGCTTGTTGCTGACGTTTACTTTCTTCTAGTCGCGCAGTACGCTCAGGTGTCATGTAATGACTCATATCTAAGACACCACCCATGCCAGGTAGATTTACTAATGTATCAGCAAGCGTAGCAGATCGAGGCTGAGTTACAACAGCAGGCGCAGCTTGAGTCATAGGAGCAGGCAAAGCTCCACCCATTCTAACGCCGCCACCGGGAGGAAGTTCTGCAGGCTCGTTAAGTGCACCGCCTAATGAAAAACCAGAACGCGTAGGCGTAGTCAAAGGACCGCCTAACGTAGCACCTGTACCACGATCAACTCCACCACCGCCGCCGGGATTAGGATTAGGAGGAGCTTTAGCCGGAGTCACATAAGGATTCCACTTGCCCTGACTTGTTCTAGGGACCATATTACCATCAGCATCTTTAACCATTTCCAAATTACCGGAACTAAAATTACCAAGAGGCTTACCACTCACAGGATCTACAACAGAATACGATCCTTTTTCTCCCGGAACTACATGAGGATAATTTGCAACAGACAACCTTTGAGCAAGTGACTCTCTTTGAAGATCGTTCTCAGTTTGATTCTGTGTCACACGATCAAGCATTTCTTGTCGTTTAGTCTGCTGATCTGCGATACGAGCCTCTTTAGCATCCTGAATCTGTTGCTTTGTCAAACCAAGACGCTCGCCTTCAAGGGCAATGCGTTTATTTTCTGCCGCAACACGGTTAGCTTCAGACTCTCTACCAGAAGCCTGAGTCGCTTCAAACCTAGACTGTGTAGGTTTATCAGCCTCACGCATCCGATTCAACAAGCGTTCTTCTTTTTTCTGTTCGGCAGCCTCAGCACGCCATTCAGCGCCCTGCGCTTGCTGCGCTGCAATGTTCTGTTGATTAGACTCATCGCCGAGCATCCGACGAAAGAAACCGCCCACGCCTTTAGATTCCTGAAACGGCAGATTCTCTCCGCCAATAGCCTTGCTCGGATCAAACTTTTTATTCGCCCGTTCAGGCACAAGAAAGCTAAGATCAATCTTAGGACCGCCACCTTGAATCATATAGCGAGCAGAGCCGCCACGATTCTCGATAGGTTGTTGAGTCTCTGTGACCATCTGAGGCTGAGTAGAAGCCTCGCCGTCTGTAATAGACATGGCTTCAGGGCCAGCCTCTTGAATAGCTGCAGGGATTTGACGCGATTCTAAACCACCGCTGCCACCTTTAGGTGCAGTCTTACTCTTAAGCGGAGAAGAATCTATCGTGGGTCCGTGACGACCAGCGACTGGTACAGACCAAGTTCCACCGGCAGTGCGATTTTGAGCTCTTGCAGTATGCCTATTAGCATAATACATTGGATCTTTTGCCATAATATTTATTCTACAAAGTTCTCACCAGCACTCGATACAGCGCCAGTATGTTTTTGAATGTTGACGAAGATTAACGGAAGGTTGTCGTTTTGAAGCCAGTGTCTTTCGCCCTTGCGGATATTGTAAACGCGGAAATCAAAGAAAGGCCACATCTTTGTGATGTGACCTTTATTGATCGTCCCTTTTCCGAAGAGCTTAAAGAACTTACCATCAAAATCGTGATGATGTGGCGGAACGTAAGTCAGCGCGGGTAAATGCCAGAGTTCCAAAGCCCAGCTGCCAACCTTAAGTTGAACACCTCGGCAGGCACGCCAGCGCGTTCGCCGTAGTATTCCCACAAAGCGAGATAGGTTTTTTGTAGGGGACTGAACATCCATCCTAATCCTTTGCCGTTGACATACCACTCAGCATGAGAAGTCATCGGCTTGATAAGAAGCACATTGACGACAGCGCGCCAGCCTTTCGAAGCCCTCATACGAGGCACCAGAAAGCGACTCATCATTCTGTAACCTTCCCTTATACGCGGAGTATAGTGCAAGTCACGCGACACCTTAACCGCGTCAGGGATATTCTCCCAGCCATAGTAAGCCTCTGCAAAGGTCCAGCAGCAAGACGGCAGCGAACCCATGACCTGCGAGAACTGATCGAGGCCCGTCTTGCGCGATGCATTGAGTTGATTCTCTTGCTGCCTCATTTGAGAAGCATTGCCGAACAAGTTCATGCCCATCGCGTTAGACTCCTGCCCGACCTGCGACGCGCCGCCCGTCCGAGCCTCGCCTTGATTGATCGAAGGGCGACCAGTCGTAAGCTGGAACGTGTCGATCTTAGACGACAGAGGCTGCACTGCGCCCGTCGCAAGCTGAGCTGCATTAGCGATTGCACTCTGACGCTGCTGCTTTCGAGCCTCACCTGCGCCACCGAACGCCATCGCGTTAGCCACGGTCGAAGTCGCCGTGGGAGTCGCGCCAGTGCCACGCGCATAATTCTCACGCGCTAATGAACGATCAACCTCAGCCCGCTCAGCCCCGCTCAAGCCAGCATTGGGATCAGTTAAAGATCCCTGAAGCTGTTCGAGATTCTGCAACGCCAACTCACGCGCACGATAAGCTTCAGGATCAGCTTCCTTCTGCGTGCGCATGGCCTCACGAACGAGGTCACGGCCGGTGCCGCTCACGATACCGAGATCGGTCTCGGCCTGAGCCTGTGCATTCTGTCGCGCTATGTCAGAGCCAGTTTTTGCAAACTGCGGCCCAAACTGCGAATAGAGATCCGCATTGAGCTGTTGATCTTTGGGCGATATCTCAGCCCGCAGCTTCTGCATAGCAGGCTCATACTGTTGAGCAGCTTGCACTTGATTCTGAATCATCGGAATAAGATTATCCCGATAAGCCTTCATCACAGATTCCATCGACTCCGAGGTATTCGGAATAGCTGGCGACCCATTAACAAAGAATCCACTAGGAATCCCATTGTCAACTTCCAGCCGCGTAGATTCCCAGACCAACGTGTGGCCGAGAACTATAGAGAGATTGATCTCAAATGTGTTCATTATTCGATAAATTCAGAAAGTTTATACTGTACGTTTTGCTTACTCTTACGCCGCGCACCACTCACAGACCAGTCAGGATAAAGATCAGTCCATGCGTTCACAGCTGCGCTTAAAGAACCGCGATCGCCAAGGATAGTTAAGATGTGAATGTTCTTTCGATCGTGATCTAGCTCACACCATAACGCGATCAAAGGGGTTTCATTATCTTTCTCTATGACAAAGAGTTCACCATCTTTACCATTCAAGACACGGTCACAGTGCATCACGACATCAAGGTCAGGAGAATCTCCGAACGCAGCCTTGCGGCCTGGATGATTAAGCACCCAGTCGAATAGTTTTATGGCATTGATATGTGAGCTCATACTGGTTGAAAATATCTATCCAGAATTGCGCCAGTTGATGTTTTGCAAACAAACTCCACAGAGAGCTTGCTCACTACGGCTTCCCAATAAGCTCCTTGTGCGGCCGACGCAAAGCTTGATTGAGAGATCGGCGGATTATGGACGGTAGTAAGAGCCTTGCCGCCAGCGCCGCTGATAAGAACGGGAAGCCCATTCCAGTTAAGGCGTTCAACCAGAGCAGAACATCCAGCCAAGAGAACAGTTGCGCCCCAGTTTTTAAAGGGCACAGCTTGAATAAATTGCAAATTAGCATTAGTATTCGTAGCGCTATAGAAGTCATTGCCGCTAGTGAAAGGAGGTTGATGCACGACAACCCATTTGTGTTTCTTTGTGCTGTTCGCGAGAGCATTCTTGAGCCACTGGAACTGTACGCTATCCGCAATCGTCAACCCAAGCGCGACAAGATTGTCAATCTCAGTCTGGACCATACCCGTGTCATAGCCTGTGTTGATCAGAAAGATATCAACGTATTGACTCGTGTACTGGAAGTAACGCAAATGTTGTTGATAGTTGAACAACGGACTTGCTGCGGCAGACTCATTGTCAAACTGACCGGGCACAAAAAGAAGTTTATCTCTGATAGCATCCCAGAATGGAGTAATGGTTTGAGCCAATGCCGCAGCGGTGCCTGCTTCATATCCTACTATAGGCAGTCCGTAGTTGTGATTGCCCGTGCCGATAACCTTCGTCAGGCCGTTGATAGAGCGGATCTTAGCGTTGAGGGCTTTACGCTGCGATACTTCAGCCAAGGTAAAGGTGGGCGAAACAGCACCGCCTACGATATCAGGAATGCCATCGTTGCCTATGATAGCAAATGTCTCATAGGTGTGAGGCATAACGCCTCTGAAGGTGTTTAGGCGCGGCCAAGTTCCGCTTTGTCCTACATCAGCCGAGGCAGTAATCAAGCGGCCATCTGTATCAAACCTTATAAGAACGCCCGCCCGTTCAACCTCAGGCGACGAATCTACAAAGTTAAACTCTGTCATCGCCACAACACCCTCATTCAAACCGCCATTATAGGGGATGCTTGATTGCGTAGAGTTGTTCTGCGGCAGAGGAACGATCGTTGCAGTCTTGCGATTAACTATCTGACCATCGCCATACAGCAACGCTTCCACAGTTCCGCCTTCCTTTACGCCATCAAACGCCAAACGCAAACTCTGCATCTTGACGTTCTTATAGGTGTCCGACGGAACAACCTCCGAGCCGTATAGCGAAACAGTAGCCCGCTCAGAAGAACCAAAGAGTCGATAAATCCCGGTCGCCGTCATGAAATAAGTATATCGCGTACCGTTGTCTAACGTAGACGCAAACTTTAATATGTTTCCGACGCCGGGATAAATATCGAGAGAAACGAATTTCTGTAGTAGCATATCATACCACAGAATTCCGTTTCCATAAATAGTCGTGACGGCAAAGATCGCATAGTTATCATGCGTGCCAGTGGCAGATGAAGTCTGTGTGATGCCGTCAAGAAGCGAATTGATTGGGCCGCTAAAAGGCGCATTCCGACCCTCAAATCGGAACTGCGTGATCCCGTTAAAACTCCTGATTCCGGTGTCATGAACAAATGCCACATCCCCTAGCACGTCCACAACAGAATCAGGATTTAGCGGCCCAATCGAAGTAATGCTCTGATTGCGGAATGTCGGTTCCGCATAGATCAGATTGTTATAGTCTGGATAGACTAAAAAAGATGAGTTCTGAGTGCCAACGAAGAAGCCTCCGTCATTGGCATTCATAGGCGCAAGACACGTTACGTTGTTATAGTCTACGTTCGTGGCCATCGCTAACGCTCCGCCCTCTGCTTCGTTTGCTGATGTCTTGTCGCCTGTAGGAGTGACTGCGACAACAAAATTTAAGGGCGCTCCAGTAACTGAGCGCACGATCTGATTGTACTTTGTTCCCGCGCTGGGCGATAAAGTCTCCGCCGCAACAGCGTAAAGAACGCCGTTATAGAACATCGGAAAGTTTGCAATGGGAACATATTCAGGAACGCCTATCGACCAAGTTAAGTACGTACCTGTCACGCGACAACTGCCGTCGGGAAAGATAATCCACGGTTGCTTCTCACCATCCATCACAACGAGCGCAGAAGGCGTAGCTCCGACAGGACCGCCGAGTGTGAGAGTGCCGGTCGATGAAGTGACTGCGCGGGTAAAGTTTACGGTTGACGAAGGAATGAGGGCCGTAAAGACACGAGGCTTTGTAGAACCCATCGTGAAAGACGGTATCAACTGCCATGTTCCATCTGTCAGTTTATAGTACGCTTTGCCGCCCGCAAACCCCACAAGAAGACTTCCGGCGGCCGTAATGTCTTGAATGTTTCCGCCAACGGAAAGGTTATTGGTAACGTCAAGAGGAAGATTCACAGCCTCTACGGCATTCTTTCGAACGCGCGCATTGATGAGAATCCAGTATTCATCCTCTTTCAGCTTCGTGATATCCGATAGCTGATTCATTCCGCCAAGCCAATTAGTTTTTGTGACTACCATAGATTGCGCACTCCTCCCTGAACCAGCGGCCAAGTGGGGAACATGATAGAAGCATTCTGAGTCGCATGGCGCTCAGTCTGCACCATTAGCTCAGTTCCGCTTTCAAGATTCTCACAGACTTTCTTGCAGATCTCAGACATCATATCTTTGCTCACAGACGCGACATCCATCTTTTCTTTCTCCATCGCATAGATATACTTGACAGCATAGACCAACGCCTGAATAAGACGCTCGTCTGTCCAGATCGAGTCGATGTTGACAAAGGGCGAGAAGCGTTGCTTAAAGAGAACCTCTACACAATCTTCACCTATGATGAACGGCACGCCCGCATTCCAATCTAGGATCTGCACGCGCAGATTGGACGCATAGAGTTGGTTATTGGGAATGCGTCCGATCTCGCCCTGCGTTGCGCTGTTGAGAATAACAACGTCGCTGTTGGTATAGATCGACTTCTTGATCGAGGTAATGCCGAACGGACTTTCAGGCTCGAACAGATTGACTGTAGACTTGACAAGATCGCCTACGTTGAACGTCAGGATCTCTGTGATGTTAGCTGCCCGAGAAGTCTGACCATTCACAATGACATCAAACGGCTGCGTCTCTATCGCAGAAATCTGAAACGTCAAAGGCCCCGCGTTCGTCAGCGGGGTATGCAACGGCGTAGACTGCATCTGCCGCCATTTAAGATAAGGCTGCGTCCAAGGAACCGCGTGAAAGCGAGGGCGCATATCAGTGAGCGTAACGAGGCGCGACGAATCGTGCCACCGCACGCCTCTTATGGCACCTACATACCACGGAAACGTGACAACGTGTTGATTGTTATCGACGCAGAAGAACTGCTCAAACACAGAGCCGGGCAGATCATACTGGTCATAGATCATCACGGCCGCGCGGTTAAGCCACGCAAGCACTTGAGTCTCTTTATCCTGTGAGTCAGGAAGAACTCCGACTGTTTCGGAAACTTGTTGGATGAGGGAGTTCATGTTAGGCGAATCGGATAGCAACGCACTTCAAAGCCCATCGAGCACGCTCAACTGCTGTAGCAATTGATTGAATTGTAGTTGCGGTCGCATCTTGAATTTGGTAATACGCCGGGCCACGATGCACAACAGTACTGGCTGAGGCATCAAGAATAATTAATGGCCCCGCTTCATTAACGCCACCATCATCATTACCAACTGAAGCAAGCGGAAGTTCATCACCCGGTTGATGATTGTGATCGGCTGTAAGACAGACTAAGTAAAACTGATAGATGTCAGCTCGGCCTCCTGTAGCTGCGTAAGTAATAACATTAACAGGTATGTTAGCGGCAGGCAGCGGTGTGATTTGAACAACTTGCTTTGACGCAACAATACCAGCTACAGACGTAGGAGCCACCCAATCTGGCACACCTGCAACTTTACCCAACAAATAACCATCAGGTACGCCAGCCGAATAGATTTTCTCAGGACCTACTGTAGCATCCTGCAACTTAGCACCGTTCATCGTAGCATTGAGCATATCTACATTCGGCTCAAAGTAACGGTAAGATGCAAAAGTGTCAGCCGTACGCGCCGTAAGGAATTGGCTGCGAGAAGTTAGCGCAGCGGGAGGCGCAATCAAATCAGGATTGATAGATCCATCAACTAGTGCGTTGATAATCTGTATAGGCTGTATCCAGTTAGCTGTAGTAGGTCCGAACACGCCAGCAAAACGAAGCTCACCGGGAGGAATTCCCGTAGTGATAAGAGATCCTACAGGGATAGATCCAACCGTTACAAGACTTGCCAGCGAGACAAACTCAAAGTTAGTAGCCGTAGCATTAACGCGGATAAGTTGCAGAGCTGCGCCGCCGCTTGTAGATAGCTTAGGAAGTGTAACGCCTGTATTGAGTGTCGCAGGATCGTAATTCTTAATCATCGAGGTCGAGATAGAATTATCTGCGATGATGACGTTAGTATTAACCCAACCCGGCGACGTTCCTTCTTTATAGACGTTGACGGTTGGAATATTAGGATTTGTCAGATTAAGCCAAACGCAAGTCTTCCTCCACGCATTCGACCCCGTCACGTCGGGCGCAGTGGTGTCAAACAAAATCATACCATACGTCGACGACGGAATGGCTTGACGAATGAGTTGCAGCAGCACGCTAGCGTATCCGCCAAACGTAGCCGTCGGGTTAATACCCTCAATAAAAGGATTAGTATTTAGTGCCATAAAGTAAAAAAGGGTTACCCCTCAGACGAGAGATAACCCTTAGGGTTGATTTGGATTTTTTGTTAATCCACCGGACACACGTAGAAATTATCTATTGGATATACTGACGGATATGGATTTGGTAGTATTCCAATTTGACAAATACCATTCGCAAGCGCGGTACCAATCTCGTCACAACAGTCATCTGGCTTCTCTAAGATGTCTGTCAGAAGCTCAAACTGTTCGGAGAAAGCCCTCGTCGCGAAAGAAGTGGTCCAGTATTCAAACTGCGCACCTTCGCCGGGGATAATTTCGCCATTGTATAGCGGATAACTCAAGAGTTCGTAGCCGTTAGACCAAAGCTTATAACGCTTTACGAAACCCTGTGACACCCATTTGATCGCCATAACGTACGTCGGAACATTAATGTCCTGACCGAGCCTAATGCAGAAGTTCTGATTAGGTATGCTGATATTCTGAATCGCAAAGATGCGAGACGCGCCCGCCCAAGCTTCTAAGTTTTGCGTAAACCCAGCCACTGTAAGACTTTTGTACACCAACCTGTTCAAAATGACAGGCTTCGCACTCTTTGCGGGTTGCAGCACTGCGGGTTTAAAGTCCCAAGATTTGGGAGCGCTTGGAGGTGTAGCGAGTACGATGAGACGTATATCAGTTACGTTTGGAACAGGGCCGCCCGGAGCGCCCTTGGCGTAAGCTCCCGTCGCTGGCCAATAGCCGCCGTTGTTGTAGATGATATCATTTCCGGCGCTGTTAGTTACAGTGTTACCTTGAAGGTTGATGTTCTTCAGGCCCGGAATAAGTCCAGGATTATACAACGCCGTCACGTCACGGTCATACTGATAGAGGAAGAACAGCGCATTGTACGGCGGATTGTTATAGTTGTAGTACCAACTACTCGGACCTGAAAGACCAACTGTGTTGTTCTCAATCGTTACGTCTACCATTGACGAAGTCCACGTTGCCGTCGCAGGATTACCGGACAAGCGAGGCCAATTCTGCACGACGAAAGAGATAAACTGCGGACAGAGTGTCGCAGTGTTGTCTTTGATTACAAGGTTAAAGCTCTTATAGCTGTCGATGTAAATGTGCTGACCTTGATAGTTTGTGAATGTATTGTTGCGTATAACACATCCGCGCGTGACTGCTGGCGAAATGCCGTGTAGCGGAGATCGCTGATTGGTGTTGAACAGACTGTTGGTAAAGTCACAGCCTTCTACAACGCAACCCACAGCATACTTCTCAGTTGCTCCATTGCCACCAATCGCGATTGAGGTGTTAGCTTCGATGTAGGTAGCGACGGTGCGACTGTTTGCGCCGGGCGTATTGAAGGAGCAATTACGCACGATCGCACCCTGTGTGTTGTCGGTGGCCGTCGAGGGCAGATAGCTTTGTAGCGCAAAGGCTTCACCGTTTGCAACGCCCACACCAAAGCCTTTGAACTCACAATTCTCAATCAGGTTATTTGAACCGATCAATCGAACACCGCTGACGGTTTTAAAATAAGGATTGATAGGATCCCAATTTTCGTCATAGTTTCCGTCAAACGTAATTCCTGTGATCACGCAGTCGCCCGCATCAAACGACTGGTCGTCGCCTATGTAGCTGTAGGTGTTGACCATGAAGATCGAGACTCCATAAGGCAACACGCTATGAGTTCCCGTTGACGCGGCGAACTTAATGATCGTCTTGCCTTTGCCTTTTCCAATAAGTTTGATCCCGCGCAGATACTTTGCAGGATAACCCCAATAAATCGACGCGTCAAGAGGATTAGTTATCCCAATGCCGCCGATCACGTATGTGCCTTCGTCGAACTCTACAACTCCAGTCTCTTGGAGACATAGGTTGATAGCTCGGGCACAGTTTGTAGAGCCATCAGCAATGGCTCCATAATCACTTGCTTTTGCCATAAATTAAAGATTGAAAGCTTTCTTTACTGACACAGTCATTTGATCGAGCGTAAAGTTTCGCGCCCGAACGAAAGCCCCAGTAGCTTTCTCCATGACCTCTTGTTTATTGTAATAAGCATTACGCATAGCGTACGCAAGATCATTAACATTTATTTTGCCTATCTGTCCACTGTTTGAATAAAAGCCCTCAGGAGCATTTACCATTTCAACAGGCAGAAGCCACGAACAAGTGTTATTGAGGAATTCAGTAGGGCCTCCAAACGCCGGACATATCACAGGTCGCCCGTGTGAGATTGCATCTTGATGCGGATAACCCCAGCCTTCAGCTCCACAGGCGGACACGAAAACGTGATTATACCTATGCAAATCATTAATGTCTTCGAGAAGTTTGTTAATGACTGTAACTCTTGAATCAAATATAACTAAAGGCGCACAGTCCGGTCCTTGCTTGATAAGAAGCTGCACATCTTTCTCTAAAGGAAAAGCTCGCGTAAAAGCTGTGACAAGATCTTGTGCACGTTTTCTCTCTGCATATCCAAGATCTTGATAGATTGTGTAAAACTTAAATGTCTTGAAAGAAGGCAGCGGTGATGGAGTTTTTTCTGTTGCAAGATGTATGATCTCTGATTGTATATTTGCATCTAACAAACTATCCTGCGTCATCTTGCAGGTCACGATAATCTTTTTATGATTATGTTCGCGTAGGTTTTCTATATCCTCAGGCTTAAGTTTAGTGGTCTCCCAAAAAAGACAAAGCGCTTTAGATCGCACGCGAACTTGAGGACCATACACAGCAAGGTCATATTCTTTTGACGGGTCATTAGACACCTCTACAGAACAACCAAGCCGCCTAAAACATTCTGCAAAAGAATGCGTTACGCGGCTGAAAGAGTTGATGGCGTTAAGCGTCTCAGTATAAATGAGCATGAGCAGGATGCTTTAACTGAAGATAAGCTTTATCTGCGTTAAAATAATAACCATGCTTAGCTTTATGCAAGTCTGTATTACGTTTTAACGTAGCAGATCCTTCATGATATACTGAAGGAGTTACGACAGCAAACTGATGATTACCTGCAGCTTTCTGACGAATTTCAAAATCTACGTCACCCCAATAAAGTGTGAATACAATATCATGTCCACCAACTTCCCAGTATCTTTTAGTATTTACTAAAATATAAACTTGTGCACAGTATTCAGGTATGGTGGGATGATGAGACATGATAACGTATATGTTATCAGGTACAGTCTTTGTCGCATCTACAAGTTTACGGAGGTCTTCTGTCGAGATAGCACAATCATCGTGGCAATGTCCAACCCATTCTTCACCTTCTTCACGCGCTTTGTGCATCATAGCACGCATAGATTGCGCCCAAGTAAGATGCAATTCGGGCATTAAAAAAACTTCGCAAGGTCTGCAAAGTTTTGTGGGGTCTATAGTTTCTTTAGGCCAAATGCGCACATGAATATCCAGAGGGATATTTTCTATGGCTTTGTTAAGAAGCTCTGTATTATGTATTTTTGTGAATACGTTAAAAGTCACACTGCAAGAAAGCAGAGACAGGGCCAAATTTAATTAATTTGCTGCTTTGGAACAATGTAAATCACTCCGCGCAATGCGCCACACGCTTTTTCAGGTGTATTATAATAATATTCATAGCCACAGTTTTTGTGGCTATAGATTTTATCAAGCACTGGTTTAATCCATTCTAATGTATACTCCTGATTGTTGTAGCAATCAAAACCTAGATTAGTATCAGGAACTTTAAAGTCATGAATGACTATGACAGGCAGAAGGTTATGCCGTGCAATTGTTTCTAACTCATCAAACAAAGGACAGTAAGCATTCCAATGCGCATCTAGAAAAAAGATAGTGTCATCTCCGATTTTTTTATGCGGTATTACATAATCCAAAACTTGTTCACTAGAACCATGAAACAAATTAACCTCGACGTTTTCGTCTAAAAATCTTTTTACAGAATATTTAATTAGATCATAATTTAGATCACATGAAATAGTTCTGTTAAAGTTTTTAGCTAACCAAACAGTCGTAGTTCCATAATTTGTGCCAGTTTCGACCGCAGTCGTTAGTTTATATTTATCTCGTAAGCGTAAAAATTCCGCTTCGATAAACGTATCTTCGTTAAATGCTGAACTCATAATTTTATTATTTGTTAATTCAATAGACTAATAATTACCAAGCCTTACAACTCCAATACTTTGCACTTAGTTTTGTCCCAGGCTCTGCGCAGTTATGTCGCGCACGGAAAGAAGCTTTGCGCTCTGGGATGTGTTTCTTGATGCTCATGTTAGGATCGCCGAAGCGTACGAGCTTTACTACTTTGCCTTCTTTTGCCAACACAGCAGACTTCTTTGACGCGCCCGGCGTTGACTTAGGTTTATTATAACCAGAGAATTTCTCGCCACGATATTCCATAATTATTCTTTGGGTAGGGCATACCAGCCCTCAGGAATTGTTATCTT
>Ga0209086_10001359_pt1 | contig 19931 bp, 12 predicted proteins | sample M_130207_XF_Meta_FD_187312 | JGI IMG/M metagenome (GOLD analysis project Ga0209086, IMG submission 187312) | Freshwater microbial communities from Lake Montjoie, Canada to study carbon cycling - M_130207_XF_MetaG (SPAdes) (version 2) | ecosystem: Environmental > Aquatic > Freshwater > Lake... | reverse complement strand
TGGTTGATTAATTTTAATTGCAAATTTAAGACTTTTTAAGCCAATAGGATGCTAATCTTAATAACAATTTTTTATCGAATTGTTAATATCTTTGTCGGGGAGGGATGTAAATTATTCACTAGGTGAAGTTTTCGAAATAAGTTCCGCAAATTAAATGGTTCAAAAACTACGCCTTTTCATAAGGATATTTTTTGCAAAAAAATGAAATCATCTGTTTTTATTAAAATATCAAAAAAAACCTGCTATAAAAACAACTTTTCTGCTAGACGATTCTACAATTTTAAAAAAAATTGAAGCCTATATAATAAAAAGATATACATTTGCAAAAAATAAATTATTAAATTTTACCGCTGAATGCTGTCTTTTATTATATCAAAAACTATTAAATACCTATTAATAAATACATTGAATGCCAAACCAAATTAATTAAACATAAAATAATACCATCATAGTATTATTACAACATTGAAAAAAAACAAAAAAATAATCTTTAAAATAATTAAAATTATGAACAATAAAATGACAAAAACAAGACTCGTGTTAATCATCGCATTATCACATTTGCTAATGAACACCTCATTAGCACAAGCCCCTCAAAAAATGAGTTACCAAGCCGTAATTCGTAATAGTAGTAATACACTTATAACACAAACTATGGTTGGTATGAAAATAAGCATATTACAAGGTTCTTCAAATGGTACAGCGGTATATGTAGAAACGCAAACCCCAACCACCAATGCCAATGGTTTAGTTAGTTTAGAAATTGGAAGTGGAATAATTGTTACAGGCACAATTTCTACTATCAACTGGGCAGCAGGTCCTTATTTTATAAAAACCGAAACCGACCCAACAGGAGGCTCAGCTTATACAATAGCTGGTACAAACGAATTAATGAGTGTACCTTATGCTTTGTATAGTGCTAATGGAACACCTGGTGCAACGGGTGCAACAGGAACTGACGGAACTAACGGAACTAATGGTTTAGTGGGTGCAACGGGTGTAACAGGAACTAATGGAACTAACGGAACTAACGGAACTAATGGTTTAGTGGGTGCAACGGGTGTAACGGGAACTAATGGTTTAGTGGGTGCAACAGGTGCTGGTGGCGCTCTCAATTCCTGGAGCTTAACCGGAAATTTAGGTACTGTTGACAGCACAAACTTTATAGGCACCACCGATAGCATTCCTTTTAATATAAGAGTGAATAACCAGAAAGCCGGAAGAATAGAAATAAATAATACCTTCTATGGATACCAATCAGGTAATTTCGATTTAGGCAACAATTATAATACAGGCATCGGACAGGGGGCGCTTTATTCCAACACCACAGGAAACGCCAACACCGCCAGCGGAGAGAGTGCGCTTTTTTCCAACACAACAGGAGGAGTAAATACCGCCAACGGATCGAGTGCGCTTTATTCCAACACCACAGGAATCTTCAACACCGCCAGCGGAGGGAGTGTGCTTTATTCCAACATAACAGGAGAATACAACACTGCCAGCGGATATCATGCGCTTTATTATAATACAACAGGAAAAAATAACACCGCGAGCGGAGTATTTGCGCTTAATTACAACACAACAGGAAACTACAACACCGCCAATGGTGGGTATGCACTTTTATACAACCAAACAGGAATCTACAATACCGCCACTGGATGGGAGGCGCTTTATAACAGCGCATCAGGAAACTACAACACAGCCAATGGAGTGCAGGCGCTATATAGCAACAGCGTAGGGTATTACAACACCGCCAGCGGATATTATTCGCTTTATTCCAACACCACTGGAAACAATAACACAGCCATCGGTGAGAATGCGCTTTATTACAGCACCACAGGAGGCTCCAACACAGCCAGCGGAAGGGATGCACTTTATTACAACACCACAGGAAACAGCAACACCGCCAGCGGAGGGAATGCACTTTATTCCAATGTTGCCGGAAGCAACGCCACCGCTATTGGTACCAATGCCATGCTATATGCCGACAACACCACCACCCCATTTACAAATTATAATGTGGCTGTTGGTTATGAAGCATTAAGAGGTTCAACTAATGCTTCCGCCAATACCGGAATTAAAAATACGGCTCTTGGCTATCAATCATTATGGAGCAATACCACAGGTTATAACAACATCGCCAACGGATTTACTGCGCTTTATTCCAACACCACAGGATACGCCAACACCGCCAGCGGAAATTATGCGCTTTATTTCAACACCACAGGATACGATAACACTGCCAATGGATATTTTGCGCTTTATTACAATACTACAGGAAGCAATAACACCGCCAACGGATGGAATGCGCTTTCTTCCAATACAACAGGAAGCGCCAACACCGCCAGCGGCAGCAATGCGCTGCATTTCAACACCACAGGAGTCTTCAACACCGCCAGCGGAAGGAGTGCGCTTGAATCCAACACCACAGGAAACGCCAACTCCGCCAGCGGAGATAATGCGCTTTTTTCCAACACCACAGGAGCCAACAACACCGCCAGCGGAGAGTCTGCGCTTTATTTCAACACCACAGGAAACGCCAACACCGCCAGCGGATATTATGCGCTTTATTCCGTAACCGGCGTTGGTAATAGCAACACCGCCTTAGGTTCTCTGGCAGGTACTGCCGGCACCGGTATTACCACCGGCTCATATAATACTTTTATAGGATGTAACGCAAGTTCAAACACAGCCACCCGCGCCAACAGCATTGCCATAGCAGGCAACGGCAACCTTGCTTTTTCAGGAGATAATAATGTAAGAATAGGAAATAGTTCAATGAGCTCCATTGGCGGTCAGGTTGGCTGGTCAACCATTTCGGATGAGCGCGTGAAAGAAAATGTAAACGAGGATGTAAATGGTCTTGCCTTTATTATGAAGTTAAAACCTGTTACTTATAATTATAGCATAGAAAAATCAAACCGCTTGCAAGGCAAAGAGAATAACGAAGACTGGAATGGAAAATACGATATTGAAAAAATGCGCTTCAGCGGCTTCCTTGCACAAGAAGTAGAAAAGGCAGCCAAAGAAGTAGGTTATGATTTCAGCGGGGTGGATAAGCCACAAGATGCAAACGGTATGTGGGCTTTGCGCTATGCAGAGTTTACTGTTCCACTTGTAAAAGCAGTACAAGAGCAACAAGAGCTTATAAAAGCATTGCAAAAGGAAATAGAAATACTGAAATCTAAAAAATAGTAGCCGCTAATACGCTCATATGCGTTTAGTTAAGGGCTTGACAAATTGTGCCAAACGATTGATATCATTTTTTTTTTGGTATCATAACAACAGAAATAAAGTATTGCCTTTTTAATGGTGGTAATCATTTCACCTATTATACTGCACATGGTATTAACAAGTTGCCATTTTGCAGATTAAATAATGCTAAGGCATTTTCCATTTTCATGAAAACGCCAACGCAATGGGGCATACACTAATAATTGGAGCCAGGAGATGTAAAGTAGCGGTAGGTTGAAATTTGCATAATTTGAAAATGGTTGACTCTATAGACAGACACTAAATAGTAACAATTATATCTTTGTTACTATAACTTGCTTTTTCAATCAAAAATAAATTTTTTTTCTGATTGAAAATTTATAACTTCGCAATTAATATTTATAATTAAAATGTATCATCCCATGAAAAAAACTTTTACTCTCTTATTTACAAGCTTTTCCCTTTTTTGCTTTGCGCAGCAGGGGCCTGTTATAGAAGCAACGTATTTGCCTGTTTTGAACACTTCTATTTTAGAAATGTGGGATACTACAGCTGGCGATCTTCATATTCCGCAGGGTGGTGCAAATCAAATTTGGGATTATGATAACGATTTTTCCACTGTTTGGGGGCCTTATAAAATATCCACCTTTCATCCCGACTCTGTTGTTGCAGGTGCTTCATTAAAAAGCCGTTTTCCTGATGCTACACAAGCTACCTATCTAACATCACCATATAATAACTTTTCTGATAAGCTTTATTCTTGTTTTAAAATAGATACCAATGGTTTATCTATGGTTGGTGGGCGCAGCGTTAAACCTGCTCCTATTCTTACCAATAATACTGCTTATGTTGTTAATGATACTACTATGACCTTTACCATTCCCGATTTTTTGGCCCCCACTCTTGTGTTTTATGGTATGGTTCCTATGGTTACAACCTCAAAATATGTTACTTATGGCAAAGCCAATGCATTTGGTATGATAATCCCTTTTAAATCGATTACTACGCGAACTAAAACAATGATTGCTTATGGCTATGGTAGCTTAAAAGTAAATAATACGCATTACAATAATGTGATACTTGCCCAGGTAACAGTAACCGATAAAGATAGTGTATTTGGCTCAAATGGCAACTTATTGCAGCCTCCTTCAAGCAACAATTATATTGAATATTCATTTCTTCGTAATAATACTTTTGGCACCGCTTTTTTAGTTTATCTATTAGCAAACAGTGCAAACAATACTGTAAGCAAAGGCTGGTATACCTTGCCGGTTGACTTCGGTTCTATATCAGGGACAGTTTTTACTGATAATACCGAAAGTACAGTAGTTACAAAAGGTGTAGCTTACCTATACCGAGAATTTTCAAATTTCTCTAAAAATGATATTTTAGATATAGATACTTTGGATAGTAATGGAAATTACCAATTCGATAGTATTCCTTATGGGGAATATAGGGTTTCTGCGAGGCCTGATTTAACTATGTATCCCAATAATTTAACAACTTATTATGGTGATTCTACAAACGGGAACGATGCCCCCGTTATTAATACTTCTGTACCAATAGACAGTACCTCCACAGGAAATAATATTCACATACAATACCATACTGATTCCGTTGGTTTAGGGCAGATTTCAGGTACATTAAACTTAGTACAGTCCTTTGGAATAATTGCCAACCCCGACTTGAACAATGGAATAAGGTCTATTAACCCAATTCCGGGGGTGGATATAATTGTGCGGAGTAGACCAGGTGGTATTGCCATGCGGGAAATTAAAACTGATCCTTCAGGATATTACAGTATAGGGAATTTAGATGATGGCGCCTACGATTTATTTGTGGACATACCAGGCCTTCTCATGAAGGGTACCTATGAATTTGAAATTGCTGGTGCTACAGCAATTAATTGCCTCGACTTTACTTCCGGCATGGATTCAATACATCACTATGTTTGCCAGGATATCACTACAAATGTGCAGAAATCAATAAAAAGCGCTAATCTATTGGATGTATATCCAAATCCGTATAAATTTGCTACAACTGTTAAAATCAATGTTTCGGTAAAAAGTACGGTGCTTTTAGAAGTGTATAATGTATTGGGCGAAAAAATACAAACCCTTGATAATTCCGAAAAAATTGCAGGCAGCTATTCTTATAATTTTAGTGCTAAGGCATTAAATTATTCGGCAGGGTTATACTTTATAAAGTTAAGCATGGGTAATAATGTTTCTGTATTGAAAATAATGGAGCAGTAGCATGTATTAATTTTAAGATTGTTATAAGCTATTTTTATATATTTTTGGTAGGAGCTATTTAATATTAGACTTTATAATAAATTAGCAATGTGTATGTAATAAATGCCGAGTTATAATCAATGTCGTTTATAAAAAGCCATCGCTCATATTTCGACAGGCTCAATATGACCAGCGCGAAGTCAGTCAGAGCTTGTCGAAGACTGTGAGTAGCTTATAGGATATTAATTCATACATATTCCTTAGAATGTTATGAAGGTCCCATTTTTATACAAAATCAATATTCAGATCGTTGCGAGGCACCAATGTCGTTTATTTAAGATGCCATCGCAAATATATCGATAGGCTCAATATGACCAGAGTCACGGTCAGTCCGAGCTTGTCGAAGACCTGGGGCAGTTGTTCCTTTTAGAACAGCCCTTAACTAAATGACATTGTGCGAGGCATCCTTCGGCAGGCTCAGGATAAACACTGTAATCTGACGTTTATTATTGGTTTGAGATTGCTTCGACTGAAAAGTCTCGCAATGACGTATTAAACAAAACATTTAGATAAAAAGAAAATCTCATAGCTTTCTAACTTATATAAAGTCTAATTTTGGTAGGATCTATTTTAGGTGGATTCAAGTTCATAAATTCACTTTTTTTTAATTTAACAAAAAAATAGCTCCTTTCTTAAAGTAAACATTTATGTATCATTTTTTAAAAACATATTTTTTAATTCTTTTCTTTTTTCTTTTTATTAATTTTTCTAAGGCTCAAACTTATCCCTTCGTAAATTATACCGTTGAAAATGGCCTGTCGCAAGCGCAAATACTATGTGTTTTCCAGGACAATAAAGGCGTAATGTGGTATGGCACCAATGGTGGTGGCATAACTAAATACGATGGCAATACTTTTGAATACATTACTGTTAAGGATGGCTTGGCCGATAATGTGGTATATGCCATAACAAAGGACAATAGAGGGAGGATATTGATTGGTACCAACGATGGCTTATCGGTTTATGACGGAACAAATTTCAAGAACTATAATACCAAGAATGGTTTGACTCATTTTAGAGTTTATACTATTTTTATTGATTCCAAAGGCTTAATATTATTGGGCACCGGAAAAGGGATTTCTGTTTTTCAGGATTATATTTGTAGCCCCTACCCTGTTAAACAAATACTGGATACTGCCATTGTTTATAACATTTACGAGGATAGTAAAAATAATTTATGGTTCAGCACATTAGGAAATGGCGCTTTTAAATACGACCGGCATATTTTAAAAAACTATGCTACTCAAAACGGATTAAAAAGCAATTATATATTTTCGGTAGTAGAACATAGCGAAAATTCATATTGGTTTTTGACGGATAATGCAATTTCTGAATTAAATAAGGATGGTATTAAAGAAATTAATCCGGCAAATTTAAAAGGAGAAATTAGTTATTTTAGTTTTTTAAAGGATACAAACAATGTAATATGGCTTGCTAGCAGCGCAGGGCTTATAAAATATTACGACAATAATTTTCAATTATTCACTACCGAAAATGGTTTGGTTAACAATAATGTATGGCGGATTTTCAAGGATATTGAAAATAATTTATGGATAGGTTCCAAAGAAAATGGATTATCAATGCTGGCAAACGAGCAATTTTATGTTTATAGCGATAAAAATGGATTAATTCATACCAAAATAAATACTGCTTTTCAAAGCAAGGATAAACGATTTTGGTTTGGCTCGGTAAATGGATTGAGTATTTATGAAAAGGGGAAATTTACTAATTATAGTTTCAAAAAGGACACAAAAATTAATGCAATAGCAGAAGACAAGAAAGGCTATTATTGGTTTGGTACTGATTATGGCGTTTTAAAATATAATGGGAAAAATTTCAAAAGATTTAATTGCTCCTCATTAAATGATATTAATGATATTAATGATATTTTTATTAACAGCAAGGGTGAAAAACTGCTTGGCACAAAAGGGGGATTAGGTATAATAAAAGATGAAAAAATAGAGGCCTTTAATTTCGCTGGTTTGCCCCAAACAAATATTTTCAATATTTATGAAGATGAAAAAGGCTGCTATTGGTTTGCAACAGAGCTGGGCTTATACCAATATGATGGGCTAAGGCTAAAACATTTTACTGAAAAAGATGGCTTCACCAGAAAAAGTGTTACAAGTATTATAAATGATAAAACAGGTAATTTATGGATTGCCAGCAGTGCAGGACTATATAAATACAGCAAGGGAACATTTTTACACAAAACAGAAAAGAATGGCTTGGCATCAAATAATATAGAATCTATTTTATTTGATAAAGCAGGCAATTTATTGGTAGGCCTGCCCAATGGCTTAGATAAAATAAAGCTATTAAAAAATGATGTTTATGAAATAACGCATTATGATTCAAAATCTGGTTTTTTAGGAGAAGAGTGTTTATTAAACTCAATACTACTAGACGCAGAAGGTAAAATATGGATAGGCACCGAAAATGGACTAACGGTTTATAATCCACAATATGCCAGGAAAAACACTTTAGAATCAATTATCCGCTTAAAAAGTGTAGAATTATTTTCTCAAAAAACAGATTGGAAAATTTTCAGCAACTCCATCATTCAAGATAATATTCCTGTAGATTTAAAATTAGCTTTCGACTTTAATTACTTAACATTTAATTATATAGGCGTAAGCCATACCATGTCCAAAATGGTAAGTTATCGTTTTATGCTGAAAGGCTTAGATGAAGACTGGCAGAAAGAAACCTCCAAAACGGAAGCTGTTTATTCCAATATACCACCCGGCAATTATGAATTTTTAGTGATGGCAAATAATGGAGAAGGGGTATGGAATAAAAAACCTATAAGCTTTAAATTTGTTATTAAAGCACCCTTTTGGCAAACCTGGTGGTTTTATTCTGCTATTGGCCTCATTATCCTGCTGTTCATCTTTTCATACATAAAAATAAATACCGCTAACAGTAAAATTTTAAAGCAAAATAAAATTATAGCAACAAATAATTTGGATCTAAAAGAAGCATATGTCTTAATTGCCGACAAAAACAAAAGCATTACCGACAGTATAAATTATGCCAAACGAATTCAAGATAGTTTTTTAACATCAGAAAAAAACTTAAAAATAATCTTAAAAGATTATTTCATTCTTTTTAAACCCCGCGATATAGTAAGTGGCGATTTTTATTGGGCTTTTGATTTACCCGACAGGGTGCTTTTAGCATGTGCCGACTGCACAGGGCATGGCATACCGGGAGCATTCATGAGTTTAATAGGCATCAGCTTACTGAACGAAATTTCTCATTCTAAAAATATTGTTGAACCATCAAAAATATTAGATGAACTCAGAAGGGTTATCATTAGAGCACTTAACCCTGAACAATTAGATTCAGGAGGCAAGGATGGTATGGACATAGTATTGATTTCAATATTTAAGACTACTAATAATGGGGATGTGAAAATTCATTTTTCGGGTGCCAATAATTCATTATATTTAATTGATAATCAAAACAATAATGCTAGCCTTCTGGAATTTAAAGGGGATAAACAACCTGTTGGCTTTTATTCCAAAATGACGCCTTTTACCCAGCATGAAATAACAGTTAAAAAAGGTGATATTATTTATTTAGGTACCGATGGTTTCGCCGATCAATTTGGGGGCGAAAGAGGGAAAAAATTTATGTCGAGGCAACTAAAAAATAAATTAATTTCAATAAATCATTTAGCATTGCATGAGCAGCTTACAATATTAGAAAATGTATTTAACGAATGGAAAGCGGAGCTAGAGCAAGTAGACGATATCACCATAATGGGAATTCAACTTTAATGTTAATGTTTAAAAAAAATCCACTATTTATATTTTGCATCATTAGCAGCAAATATGCAGAACCTTAAGAACAAAAAAAAGTCCCAAACTATTACAGTTTGGGACTTTTAAGATAAATTATAAAAAATTTATTCTTTTTTTTAAAAAAAATTATGCTAATTTTACATTTACAGCATTTAAACCTTTTTTACCTTCTTGCACTTCGAAAAGTACTTCGTCATTTTGACGGATTTCTTCTTTCAATCCAGATACGTGTACAAAAAACTCTTCTCCAGAATCATTCGCCTTAATAAATCCAAATCCTTTTGTTTCATTAAAAAACTTTACAGTTCCATTTTTCATCTTAAAATAATTGTTTTAATTAATAATGGCACAAAGATAAACTAATTAATTGGATATGCTGAAAAAAATATAAAAAAAGCTTATAATAAACCATAAAGATGGGTAGATTGTGGGATTTAGACTGTTTTTTTTATATTTTTTCATCGTTCCATGCCTCTTATTGAATCGGAGAGAGGCATTTGCAGCGAGCAAGGCTGCTAGTAAATATCCAAATTAGAACTAGAAAATAGGATACTTTATTATTATTTGTTATTTATTGCTTTTAATGCAATTTCGGCATTTTCAAATTTCGGATTAATTTCCAAACATTTTTGAAAATCTACAGCCGCAGCTTTTATATTTCCTTTAGATTGCAGGCAAATGCCTCGCCCATAATAAGCTTGTACATAATTAGGCTCCATTTTTATGGCATTTGAAAAATGGTTAATTGCAATATCGTATTTTTTTAAATTTAAGAGATTTATTACCCCCATATTATAATTTGCATTTTTGTTATGCGCATCAATATGTAGCAAACTGGTATATGTTTTTATTGCATTGTCCCAATCTAGTATATCCTGATAGTATATCCCCAAATTATACCATGCTTCTATGCTATTTGCCTGTATGCGAATTGCATTTTTATAATATTGAATTGCCAAAGGGTTCCTTTTATTTGCACATAATAATCCTAATTGTATGTATGCATTATAATATTGTTGGTCTTGTTCCACAGCTGTTTGCATGCTTGAAATTGCTTTTGCGGTATCTTTTAACTCTTTATAATTCATCCCTTTCATAAAATAAGCTTTCGCATTATATTGATTCACTTTCAATGCCATGTTTATATATTTCATTGATTGTTCATGTTTACGAACATATAAAAATAATTCTGCCAATTTGAGCATGGCATCCGTATTTTTATCATCGAGTAGGATACATTTTTCAAGTGCTATTTTAGCATTTCCAGTTTTATTAGTAATAAAATATAAATCGGATAGGGTTAAATAATAACTAGCTTTTGAGCTGTCAATTTTCAGCACTTGCTTCATATCAGCCAAGCTTTCATCGTAATATTTTTTTTTAAAATAAAGCTTTGCCCTGGAATAATACAATTCGGCATTATTGGGATCAGAAATTAATTGGGAATTTAATAGTTTAAATTCATCAGAAGCCTTGGTATTTGTTGTATCCTTCTTATTATTTTCGACAATTGTATTATCTCTCCCACAGGAAAAAAGTATATTAATTGAAAGGAGAATAGGAAATAAGTAATAAAATGATAATTTAATTTTCATAATAAAAATGTAAAAAAATCACTACAAGCAGCACCTCCACTGAAGGAGGAGGCGGTGCTGTAGTGATTTAACGAAATGTAGTGTTTACTATTTTTTTACCTTGAGCCCTTCATTATGGGGAAAAAAAAAGGGGGCTGGGCAGGCATTATTTTACTGCTTCCAATTCGAGTTTTTCTTCGGCAGCACCACTTAATGCTTCTCTAATTTTAAATTCAATTTCTTCCATTAAATCAGGGTTGTCATTAAACAATGCTTTTACCGAATCGCGTCCTTGCCCTAATTTAGTTTCACCATAACTAAACCACGATCCGCTTTTTTTAATAATATTATTTTCCACACCAAGATCCACAATTTCTCCAACTTTAGAGACACCTTCGCCATACATAATATCAAATTCAGCTTGCTGAAAGGGAGGAGCTACTTTATTTTTAACCACTTTTACACGGGTACGGTTACCAACTATGGTATCACCATCTTTAATCTGCCCTATCCTGCGAATATCAAGGCGTACAGAAGCATAAAATTTAAGAGCATTACCACCAGTTGTGGTTTCTGGGTTACCAAACATTACACCAATTTTTTCACGTAATTGATTAATAAAAATACAGCAACAGCCTGTTTTACTAATTGTACCAGTTAATTTCCTTAATGCTTGTGACATTAAACGAGCATGTAAGCCCATTTTAGAATCACCCATTTCACCTTCAATTTCACTTCTTGGAACAAGAGCTGCCACCGAGTCGATTACTATAATATCAATAGCTCCCGAGCGAATTAAATTTTCGGTAATCTCTAAAGCTTGTTCACCATTATCTGGCTGTGATATTAATAGATTTTCGGTATCTACGCCTAATTTTTCGGCATAACTGCGGTCGAAAGCATGCTCAGCATCAATAAAAGCTGCAATGCCACCGGCTTTTTGTACCTCGGCAATAGCGTGCAGGGTTAAGGTAGTTTTTCCTGATGATTCAGGGCCATAAATTTCAATAACCCTTCCTTTTGGCAAGCCACCAATACCTAATGCTATATCTAATGATAAAGAACCTGTTGGAATCACCTCTACATTTTCAACTGGTCTATCTCCCAATTTCATTATGGAACCTTTACCATAAGTTTTCTCTAATTTATCCAGCGTAAGTTGCAAGGCTTTTAACTTTTCCTTGTTGATTTCTTTTGCTTGATTAATAGCTTTTGTGCCTTTCGCTTCTTTTGCTTCTTTGGTTTCTTTACTCATTTTTCTATTTATGTTAATTTATTATATTTTAATTATTTCTATTGTTAATTCAATATCTGTTCGGAATGATTTTTAGTAATAACATCGCTTATAACTTTTTCAATTACACCCTTTTCGTCAATCAGGAAGGTGGAACGAGCTATTCCTTCATAAATCTTCCCCATAAATTTTTTCTCACCCCATACATCGTAAGACCTAATAATAGTTTTATCTATGTCGGCAATCAACTGAAATGGCAGATTATATTTTTCAATAAATTTTTTATGTTTTTTTTCATCATCAGCACTTATTCCAATGATAGCGTAGCCATTTTTTTTTAAGACAGCGTAATTATCTCTGATATTGCAGGCTTGTGCAGTACATCCGGGAGTATCATCTTTTGGATAAAAATAAATCACTAACTTTTTTCCTTTATAGTCTTTTAAAGAAATAAGTTTTCCATCCTGATCTTTCCCTGAAAAATCGGGTGCTTTGTCGCCTTTTTTTAAACTTGTTACGTAATTTGCCATATTTATCTTTATATGTTCAAAAATAGAAGAATAATAGATAGGAAAAAATCTATTTGCTATTAATTTATTAACAAAATGTGTTTTTCTACTTTATATTCAAACAAGGCTATGCCAATGTATGCCTAGAATCCTTATTTTATATATTTAGATTCTGTAAATAATGTCCGATTTGTGTAGTTTTCAAAATAAATAAGCAAATTAAATGGTTCAAAAACTTTGTATTTTTCGTTTGTCTTGATACCCTTCGGCAAAAGCTCAGGACAGGCTCCAGAAACAAAAAAAAGAACAAACGATTCCTCCCCACCAGCAACCCTGCATCGCGTTTGTTCATTCCTCGCGCGCGATTTTATAAGGATATTTGATGTAAAAAAATGAAACCGGCTGTTTTTTATTAATATATCTGTTTTGTAGAAAATTATTTTGAAAGCTCTCGACTATACATACAGGTAGTAAATAGGAGATTTTTTAGCGATAAATGCAGCATGTTACAAAAGTATTGGTAGTAGTATTAATTTATTGTCCACCAATTTGTTTCATCGCTTCTTTTTGAAATTGCTCCATGGTAGTATAAATATACCCCTCAGGGATTTCAAAATCACTGTCGGCAACAGCAGTTTTTGAAATACTTTTAACCGTAAATTTCATTAAAATACCATCTTGATAGGAGGAGTATTCCAATGGAAATCCTTTTAAATCATTATAAGCAGCTTTGGTATTATTAGTTTGTATCTCTTGGGTATAATAAACATTCATTACTTTTCCTTTACCACTAATTAAAGATATTTCTGCTTTTTTACAATTATAACCTGCAAGCATTTTTAATTCATTGGTATACTTTATAACTATTTTTGGAGATGCGGCTTGATCTTTAATAATATCCGCTTCATTCATTTTAATTGCGAATTTTTTCTTCATAATATTTACTAGCGTTACACTATTTTTGCTTTTGTTATCCACAATAGTCACCGTGCTTTGCATTGGCATCATTAGCTCCATTCTGAATTTATCAGATTTTATTTTGGTAATGGCTTCTAAATTTTTAAATATTGCTAATGCTTCCTTGGGTAGGCCTGAATCTTCAAATGAAATACTATAGGTAATAACGCCTTCAAACTGAGCTTGGGCCTTCACATTATTATTAAAAGGAAATAGAATAATAATAATTATTATTGTCGATAAAATTTTAAACATTCTATATAAATTTTAAAATTATTTTAAAACAAAAAAATGATTAAACATTACAAATATCAAAGAAAGGGCATTTTTAAAAAGTCTTTAGGAGAGGGATCGCCTATAAGATTCTAATTTTCAGAATACCCTTTTAGAGATATACACTAAATAAATCTACCATTTCTTCTGGCGATATTTTTTTGTATTCATTAGGAGTATCAAATGTAGTATTTTCAATTTCTTCCTTTTGAACAGAAGTTGCTGTAAATTTAATTTCAAGACCGAACTTTTTAATTTTAAATTCCATCAATACACCATCTAATGTAAAATAAGGACTTGCAAAATTCGCATTTTTAATATTTAAGCCATTCGTATAATACACATCGTAGTCGGCAGGGTCACCACCTTTATAGTGAACATGGGCTTTCTTACATTTATACCCAGCAATCATTTTAGTTTCATTTGTAGGAGTAATTTCCAAATTAAACAATTCATTTTCTTTTTTTATTCCATCATTATCAAGAACATTAGAATATTTATTATCCATTAATTTAACCAATTGGGTAAATGTAATTTTTTCAGGATCCGAAATGAACGATGTTTTCAATAGCCCCATTCCAGCACTCATTTCAACTGAAGATTTATTATCTTTAAACTTATAAACCATTGTACTGGGAGCCATACTGGCCATTGGACTATCTGTATTTAAAACTTCTGCATCAAAATTAATTATCCCTTGGGAAATAAAACCTTCATCAACTGGAGGACCACAACTAATTAAAAACAATAAGTATGTAAAAGTTAAAAAAGCAAAAAACAATCGATTTTTCATTATTCTAAATTATATTCTTAAAAATTGAAATAGATTTTTTTCTTTAAAAAAAACGTTATGAAATAGCCAAAGAAAAAACTCAACGCGTAAAGATACTATTATTATGTTGATTCCATAAATAATCATAAATTTAAGTCAGCAGGCATAATAGATGCTTTTTTATTTGAGGGTGCATAAAGCGGCCAAATTGTTAAAGATAAACAAATTTTATAAAAATGAAAAGTGCATTTGTTTATGATATCGAGGGGCTTGGTACATGCCTAAAAAAAATAGCAGAACCAGGGGATTAATTAAAATTATGATACTGGAATTAAATTGCAAAAGCGAATATTTTCAAAAAAAACGTCTAATAGCAATCAATTTATTCAAGAGATATTACTCCAAAATCTTAATTTCAGTTCTACGATTAAGTTGTCTTCCTTCCTCTGTATCATTAGATGCAACAGGATTTGACTCTCCATATCCTTTTGCTATTACTTGATCTTTGCTAATTCCGGATACAAAAAGGAATTCTGCAACAGCTTGAGACCTTGCAAGTGAAAGTATAACATTAAGTTCATCCTTCCCTTGATTGTCGGTATAACTAGCTATTTCAATTTTAATATTATCGGATAAATTCATTAAATTAACTAATTGATTTATTTCCGCTAAAGATTCTGGCTTTAAAGTAGCTTTTCCAGAGTCATAAAAAACATTTTTAAGAGTAATTGTATTCCCAACATTGACTTTTTTCAATAAAATATTTTTATTTATCTCTTTAAAAGCTGATGAATCAGGAATATTGAAATTTTCGGAATAAAACAGGTAGCCCTCCTTTTTTATTGCTATACCATAATTTCTCCCAGCAGGCAGTGAAACGAGGTATTTACCAGTAGAACTATTGGAGCTTATGTTGGCAATAATTTCATTTTTATCATTATCAGAAATTTCTATTTCTGCACCTAATGGTGATAACTTATCAAAGTCAATTACTACACCTTTAAATAAAGTTAAATTAGATTCGCTTTTTTTATTTTTAAACGTTATTTCATAAATATCTTTTTTACCAAATCCTCCCTCTCTTATATTTAAGTCATTTAGTTTAGCCGTTGAACCTTGGCTACTTTCTCCATTATAATATTTACTTTTAATGGTATCACTGCTGCTGCCAGCACCAGAACCTGAATTCCTTACCAAAACTTCTTTCACTACTAATAATGCCTGCGACTCCTTAATAACTTGTTGAATTTGCTTACCGAGCAATTCCAGCTGAACCTGAGCATTTTTTATTACCAATTGTGCAGGAGCTTCCTGCTTGGGGATAAGCAATTGCGCTTGCTTAACTCTCTTAACCTGCTGGTTCAATAAAATCTGCGCTTCTTGTATAACTTGAATTATTGAATCTGTTAAATTAACATTTTCTTTTATAAGCTCTGAACGAATACTAGCGCTTCCTGAGGAATAATATCCCGTTTTCCCATCTGCCGTTTGGGTAAAAAACAAATCATCTTGTGGTGTATTAATAGAAGATCCTAAATTAACAGGTGTGGTCCAATTGCCGTTGGAAAAAACAGATTTAAAAATATCATATCCTCCTGTAGTATTGTGCCCTTTAGAACTAAAATAGAGGGTTTTTCCATCGGGGTGAATAAATACACCCTCTTCATCATCCATTGTATTAATAATTCCACCAAGATTTTCAGCTATTCCCCAGCTGCCAGTATTATCCTGATGACACTGCCAAATATCTAATTGCCCTTGTCCTCCTTTACGGTTACTAACAAAAAAAATTGTTCGTCCATCAGGAGAAATACTTGCTGTTGATTCATGTTTACTAGAATTAATAGGTTTTACTAACTCCACAGGATCTGACCATTCTTCACCTATTAATACAGACTCGTATATATTTCCGTCGGGGTCGCCTCTATAAAGCAACATCCGCTGCCCATCATTGGATAAGGCAATGGCGGAATTATTATTTCCTGGTTGATTTATTAATTCTCCCAACAAAGTAGGTTCACTCCATTTCCATATCATATCATTATAATAAGACACATAAACATTTTCTAAGCCCTGTTCATTATCTTCAATATCTTTTTTTGTAAGTGGTCGTTTCGATGTAAATATCATCATAAGACCATCTGCGGAAATAATGGGAGCATATTCATCGTAAGGGGTATTAACTGTTTCCCCTATATTGGTAATTATAATTTTTTCTAAATTGTCGGAAGTCTGACTATAAATTAATTGAGGAAGTATAATAAATAAAAGGAGTGCAATAAAAAAATTATTTTTCATATATATTAGTCTAATAATCGTGAAGAAGATCTGCGGAAAGGGTTTGGTGTTGCGTACTTCAATGAAACTTCAAGGCCACCTTTACCTCTTGTACCTTGTATCAATGCAGAAGTATTTACATCATAACATAAGCCTATAGCAAGGTTTGAATATTCAAATAAAACCATAGGAATTACAGCATCTCCAACTCTATATTGAGCCCCAAACGACAAGGCCATTCCTTGAACATAACCGGTGTACCTAGATGCCCCTTTTATAATCCAGCGTAACATGGACCCAACATTTATTTCAGTACTTGGCCCTTGCATAAAATATACTGCTGAAGGAATAATTTCATAACTGGTAGAAGGAATACCAAATGTTGCTGAACTATGAACAATAATTTTCGCATTCATTTTATCAGTTGTTTTGATGTTATAGGGATTTAATTTTTGATCGGGACGATTTACGTGGTATACAGATGCTCCAATATTAAATTTTTTCTGGTTGTTGGCACGCACAGATGATTGCTTGATATTTATACCATATGCTAAACCTGCTGAAAAGTCGCCATATAAATAAGGAGGAATAGCAACTACATCGTTAGATTGTAATCCTGAATTATAAGTACCCGACGTTTCATCATATTGGCTATCCCACTGCATATTTACGGTAGAGATACTTTTTTGAACATAACCAGCCTGAAGTCCACCTGATAAAAATTGTTTTCTAGTAATATTAACAACGCCAGAAATTGAAATATTAACTTGCGTGGTGCCAAGTTGAAGGTCGCCAGCTACATCTTTATATGCGTTTATTCCAGCACCAACAAAACCAGCCTTCGACTTTTTTGCTAATAATCTAGTATCATAGGAAAACAAAGTAGTGCTATAAGTTGCTCCCGGTTTGCCCATTCCACTCCATTGTTTTTTGTAATTAACTATTGCCCTGTGGTCGCCTCCCAAACCAGTTAAAGCGGGATTAAGCAATAGTGGCGTTAAATTTACTTGAGAAAAGTGGATATCTTGAGCAAAAGAGGAAGCTACAAATAATACACAATAAAAAACATGCATTATAAGACTTGAAAATACAACTTTAAATTTAAAATTTGACTTCATAACAGTAAGTTAAAAAAGAATTAAATATAAAAAAAGTTTACCTTAACAAGGTAAAATTGCCTTTTTTATCAATTAAGTCTCCGTTCTTAAATTTCCCACTAACAATATAAACAAAAACAGCTAAGTTCATTGTTTGTCCCTTATAAATGCCGTCCCATCCTTTGGTAATATCTGTTGTTTCAAATACCCTTTCGCCCCATCGATCAAAAATAGTAAATTTTAGTTCGACAATTCCTTTACCTCTTACAAACAATAAATCATTAAAGCCATCCCCATTAGGAGAAAATATATTTGGAACGTAAACGCTAGCGCTAACTTCGGAAGATAATGCAAAAGGAATAGAAGAAAAATCATCAAAAGCTGCTTTTGTCAATCCACTTAAGGCATAATTAGCTGTTTTGGATACCTCGCCCAAATTCCCCCATTGCTGTGCATTATTCCATTGGGCAATTACATCAAAATCAAAATCCAGAATAGAATCATAAAAAATTGTTAAATCTGCTGCTGACGAGCCATTGGTTCTATAAATCCTATGATAGAATTTAGGATTTATATCGCCCATGCCAGCCTCTTTGGAGTTGCGATTATAACCATCGTAAAAAGCTAAATTAATTGGATCTATCCCTGCCATTCTTACCTTAAAAGTATTGAGAGAAGATGAATTGGGAGTGATTTCTATGGGACGAAAAACCCCAATGCCAGTATTAGTTATATGTCCTACAGGAAAAAAATAGGTACTTGTCGACTTTGTATTACGTGAAAGGCCACCATCCGTTTTACTACTCACAAATCCATCCTGAGTAGTTTGAGTAACAATGTTTACAGCACTTGAAAGAACAAAAACTGTGTTAATATCTGCAGCAAATTCTATGTTGTTAAGTGCAAGCGAGTCCTCAATTTCGGTATCTATATTTTTTAATTTCTTTGACCCTGTACCAGATAATTCCAAATTATTGAAATGTGAAATTGTATTACCTTTGATAGTTTGTATTCCTCCATCTAAATGCACCCAGCCATTCTGTCCTGTTGTAAAAATACTGTTTGCAGGATTATCATTTATCCAATCACCTGAAACATAAAAGTTGCCTTGATTTTTTATATAACCATCGAATCGATGAATAACATCTGAATTTATTTTTACCGAATCATTATAATTTCCAATTATAACACCATTATTTAAGACTTGTGAAAAGGATTTCTTTGAAATTAAAACAAAAAAAGATAAAAAACACAATACAAATAGAAATCCAAAAGAAAAGCTCCTTTTGCCTAATACACCAGCTGATAACCTAAGAAAGCTATTAGAAAGGCTGGAATAAAAATTTCTATATGTATGTAGAAGCAATTTCATAAGGGCGAATATATTAATTAAATTTTAAATATAACAATTAAAATAAATTAAAAAATAAAACTCTTTTATTAAAAAAAACAGGGCTTAAATATTAAAAACTAAATGTGTTTTTAAATTGTATTTCAAAATTCAATCAATCAATTTATACGGCATTTTAAAATTAAAAACATAATTATGCACAGTTGTACGCAAACTTTATATAAAAGGTTATATATTTTCTGTATTATTTTCAAAATAATAAAATTTTCTTCATTTAAACTAGCTTTTAAGAGATTATAATATAAATATAAATTATATTAAATAATAGGCCCCTAAATGAGCCATGGGTATAGATTTCTGTCAAAATACCATCAACTATTTTATATTTAATTTATTTTTTAAGTAAAACACAAAATATTGAATATCATTATATTATAAAAAAATGTTTTATTAAGGAATTGGCAATAAAAATATTTATTAATTGATAATATTACAAAATAACCTACATTTTAATTAACCTATTAATAATCAATATATTATAAATAAAAAAGGGTTTTAATACTAAATGGAA
>Ga0209086_10001357_pt1 | contig 19961 bp, 16 predicted proteins | sample M_130207_XF_Meta_FD_187312 | JGI IMG/M metagenome (GOLD analysis project Ga0209086, IMG submission 187312) | Freshwater microbial communities from Lake Montjoie, Canada to study carbon cycling - M_130207_XF_MetaG (SPAdes) (version 2) | ecosystem: Environmental > Aquatic > Freshwater > Lake... | reverse complement strand
CAGAACGAAAAGAGATGGAGCGAAAGATAGAAGGTGGTATTTACGTATTTAGGTGTAAGAATGATTTATATGATATAGAGGAAATATTGAGACGTGGAATGAATTGAAATGAACAAACTAAAATACCAAATCGATAATAATACGGTAAGAAATAACAAGGCATGAAATAGGTAGTTTTTCTTTTTGTTTGAAAATAAACAAAAAGAGAAAAAAGATAAAAAAGAGTGCCGAAGACAAGAGTCGAACTTGTGTTTTGTCGGTGTAAACGACATGTACTGACCGTTATACTACATCGGCGTAAAAAAAAGGTGCCTCGGTGCGAGTTTCGATCTCGCTCTCAGGTGATCAGCCGTGATAATTCCAAACCCGAGGTAGGTATAGCTGCATTTAACGTCGGAGCATGGACGGCGGAGTTCTGTAAAGAATGTGAGAAATACATACCCGCGACAGGTGTTGATCCTGTTACCTCAGGGTTATGAGCCCTGCGCGCTGCCGATGCGCCACGCCGGTGAAGAGTGGTTGCTGTGTTTAGCGTCACTAAGCAAATGACGACCGGGTTCTGTAAACCAGGCAAATAGAAAGATTCCCCCAACAGGTTTCGATCCTGTGACCTTCCGCTTATAAGGCGATAACCGTCCTCAAATCGGCCCATGGAATAGGCGAAAAGTAGAAGACGGTGTGTTAGACGCTCTGCCGCTGAGCTATAGGGGAAACAAGAAGCTATGTTTAACGTCGCTTAGCATATGACGACCGGGTTCTGTAAACCAGGTAAAGAGAAAATACCGGCGGTAGGTTTCGATCCTACGTCCTCTGGGGTGTAAGCCAATAACCATCGTCAGATCGACCCACTCCGAAAAGTAGGTAAATGGTAGACGACGGCGTTTTAACAGCGCGCTTCCTCTGCGCCACACCGGTATAAAGTGTTGCTGTGTTTAACGTCCCTTAGCATATGACAACACGTTTCTGTAAAACGTGCAAAGTGAAAATACCGGCGGTACGTTTCGATCGTACGACCTCGGAGTTATGAGCCCCGCGCGCTTCCTCTGCGCCACGCCGGTGAAGTATTGCTGTGTTTAACGTCACTTAGCATATGACGACCGGCTTCTGCAAAGCAGGCGAATGATAATTACCACCCGTTGGTGTCGATCCAACGCTTGCCATTTAATGATAATGAGGATAACCATCGGAAGTCGGACCTATAAGGTCAACGGGAACCGACGATAAGCTGCCCCCTGGGAGTGGTTTAAAAGGCTGCGTTTAATGTCCAGCTCGACAACACGTTTCTGTAAAACGTGCAAAGTGAAAGAATACCGGCGGTACGTTTCGATCGTACGACCTCAGGGTTATGAGCCCTGCGCGCTTCCTCTGCGCCACACCGGTAAAACAGTTGTTGCTCTATTTAGGTCGAGCAGACCTTATGCCGGCGGTAGGTTTCGATCCTACGTCCTCCCCGTTATGAGCGGAATAACCGTCCCCAAATCGTACCCGTGAGAGTCAAGAAGGTAGGAGACGGTGTTTTAGGCGCTCTTCCTCTGAGCTACGCCGGCGAGTGTTTGCTGTGTTTAACGTCACTTAGCATATGACGACCAGCTTCTGTAAAGCTGGTGAATTGTAAAATACCGGCAGTACGTTTCGATCGTACGACCTCAGGGTTATGAGCCCTGCGCGCTTCCTCTGCGCCATGCCGGTGAAAAGGTGCTGTGTTTAACGTCGCTTAGCATATGACGGCCAGCTTCTGTAAAGCAGGCGAATTGTAAAATACCGGCGACACGTCTCGATCGTGTGACCTCAGGATTATGAGTCCTGCGCGCTGCCTCTGCGCCACGCCGGTGAAGAGTAGCTTGTTTAGAGTCACTAGCGTTTGACTATGCACTTCTGTAAAGCACACGAATTGTAAAATACCGGCAGTACGTTTCGATCGTACGACCTCAGGGTTATGAGCCCTGCGCGCTTCCTCTGCGCCATGCCGGTGAAAAGGTGCTGTGTTTAGCGTCACTTAGCATATGACGATGCACTTCTGTAAAGCACACGAATTGTAAAATACCGGCAACAGGTTTCGATCCTGTGACCTCGGAGTTATGAGCCCCGCGCGCTTTCCTCTGCGCCATGCCGGTGAAGTATTGCTGTGTTTAGCGTCGCTTAGCATATGACGACCAGCTTCTGTAAAGCTGGCGAATTGTAAAATACCGGCAACAGGTTTCGATCCTGTGACCTCAGGATTATGAGTCCTGCGCGCTGCCGCTGCGCCATGCCGGTGAAGTGTTGCTGTGTTTAACGTCGCTTAGCATATGACGACCAGCTTCTGTAAAGCTGGTGAAGTGAAAGAATACCGGCGACACGTCTCGATCGTGTGACCTCAGGGTTATGAGCCCTGCGCGCTGCCTCTGCGCCACGCCGGTGAAGAGTAGCTTGTTTAGAGTCACTAGCGTTTGACTATGCACTTCTGTAAAGCACACGAATGGTAAATACCGGCGGTATGATTCGAACATACGACCTCAGGGTTATGAGCCCTGCGCGCTAGCCTCTGCGCCACACCGGTGTTGACAACTGATGATTACAATATCATCATCAGAGGATCGCCATGTTACATTAACACACGACGATGAAATAAGGATATAAAGAGTAAATGGATTTCAATTTTTTTCAAAAACAGAGGGATTGTAAGGATCATGAAAAAAGTTGAAAATTAAAAAATGTAAAAAAAATTACGAAGAGGCGAGACGATTGAAGTGTGCAAGGTACGCCCACATACTAGATAGAAGAATGGCTTTAAATGATATTATATGTAAAGAAAAAAAAAGTGCTAAATGAACGAATGTTTATTTTTTAGAAGGAGGAAAGCGAGAATCGAGGAAGCGAGTGGTGCCCCAAGAAGCGGCAGATCCGATAGCACCGCCGACGATAGCTTTACCGACAAAAAGAGCCCCACCGACGACGATAGGTGCGAACTTTGAATCGGGGGCGTCAGATTGAAAAGATAAAGCGCGCGTAGTGGGAGAAACGGGGATAGTGGAAATCATGTTGAAGAATATAAAATATAATAATAAAATAATTTGAAGTAAAAATTGAAAAGAAAAGAAAGAGAAAACAAGTAAAGAAAGAGAACGAAATGTCGAGGAACTTGATCGACGTAATAGCAAAGATGATAAAAGTATTGCCGGAAGAAGGGGAAGAACAAATGAAAAAGGATTTAGAAGACGAGATGGAACGTGTGGTGTTTACGGCGCCGGAGAACATATATATGAAATGGAAGAATGTGCAGAGAATAGTGACAGAAAGGTTCAAGAATCATGTAGAAATAACAACTCTGCCGGAATGGGGTGTGCAGTTAATAGAAATATGGACAAATAAAAAGAAAGAATAGTCATTTCTGGTTATGTCACTCATTTCCGGTTAGTCGATAAATGTATACCAAAATCTCTCGAACATACAATAATAATCCTATAAAAAGGCCGGAAAAAGCAGAGATCGCGGGCACAAGAGTGCCCTCGCGAATGCCCAGTAAGATTAAACCGTAGGTAGAACTCTACTGCGGAATGTTCGAGAGATTTGTGTGCGGAATGATAGAATGCAATCATTACTAAAATCTCTCGAACAATCAATAATAATCCTATAAAAATGGACAGAATAATGCATATTTCGATGGATAGATCATGTTGTAAACAGGAATTATTGAAGGAATAATATTGAATGTTCGAGAGATTTGTATATAATATGGAAGAGGATATTGTGTATGATAGTATAGAGTAGAATAAGACTCATTTCTGGTTATGTCACTCATTTCCGGTTAGTCGATAAGGGTATATATAGAAATCTCTCGAACAACGAATAATAATCCTATAAAAAGATAGAAAAAGCGTAGATCGCAGGCACAAGAGTGCCCTCGCGAATGCCCAGTAAGATTAAACCGTAGGTAGAACTCTACTGCGGAATGTTCGAGAGATTTGTGTGCTGAATAATACATATAAAAAAGTGTTAGTAAATGAAACACAAGATAGATGCTTACCTGAAAGTAGTGTTGCGTGCGAGTGGTGTCGTTAGTCGTCTCCGCCGTTGGTGTAGTAGTCGTTGCATGCGTTGCAGATCAAGCGCATACCGCCGTTTGGTAGAATGCTGCAAATGAAGTCGGCGCGGTCGTCGAGGCCGGAATCGCAGTCGCGGCAGAGTCCGAATTTGTGGTTGTCATGCTTCTTCGAGCGCTCTTCTTCGGTCAGTTTGAAGCCGGGAGTATGCTTTGATGGTTGCTGGAATGTAGAAGGTTGAATTTGAATGACGATGTCTGTAGTTGGTTCGAAAACTGGAATCCCACCAATCATGGTAGCAGTAGCTCTCCAGTAGGTTTCAGATGTATTTGTCATTTGTTTGTTCGAGTGTATTGTCTGAGTCAGGTCGCTACAAGAATACATAAGATGAAAAAGTATTTCAATTTTATTGAAAAGACGCGGTGTGGAGGAAGATCATGAAAAAATCAGAGATTAGAAAGTCACGCGTAAATATTTATTGACTAAAGTAACCGGAATGCTGTTGTTCTTCTTTACGAACAGCATCTTGAATAAGATGGAAAGAGTGTAATGTTTTCGGTAGTCCACTCATAAAACCATAGTCATCTGAATGATATTCCAGCCCTCTTGAAAGTAACTCGAACATGGCGATATCAGAAAGCCAAATAAAAATCAAGTATCTACAGTAAAAATGAATATGCAGAGAGAGTATCGAATGTGAATTAGACCCTCACCCAGGGACCTCGGGGTCACCCTCACCCAGAAGTCTAGTGGTCACCCTCACCCAGGGACCTCGGGGTCACCCTCACCCAGCGACAACCTGGAGCGGTTCCCGTGGTGGGTATTTAAGTTGGATCATCTCACCATCTTCGATTAGCTTTCAAGCAAAGAGATCAGAAATGTCAACACTCGCAGTCGAAACAAAATCCCATCAGTCTTCTGGATTACAACACAAGACGGAGAGCTCAGCCATCTCCGCCGCCGTCATGCGCCGTGACATCGAAGAACGCTGGAACATGCTTTCTGATTTTGTTCTGAAAACATGTGCAGGCAGAAGCTACACTCACGGACACGCGCACATGGAGGCAGTCGCGGAAACGTCGGCATACCTCCTGTTCGTTGACTTCTATGACAAGGACGGCAGTATGATGCTCGACACGATCACCGCCGCGTGGCTGCACGACATCGCAGACCACAAGTACGACTATGACGGCACACTCGAACAGCGACTCGACGAGTTCGGCACCGCCAACATCAGCAACTACGCCGCCATCAAAGAAGTCATCAGGTACGTTTCATACAGCACGGAAAACAAAGCGATCCTCGCAGGTACGCCACTCGACTTCAAGCAAATCCTCGGCGATTACTACTCCAACATCAGAGACATCGTAAGCGATGCCGACAAACTCGAGTCGATCGGTGTGAAAGGAATGGAACGATCACTCATCTACAACACCGACACAAACCCAACTTTCACGCGCACACAAGTCATCGCGGAAGTGCGCAAAATTTACGACGAGAAACTCGTGAAACTCGCGACCCAATTCATCAAAACACCAACCGCGCGAGACATCGCACAGAAAGAACACCGAAAAATGGAAGATTGGTTGATTGCAATCGACCCCAAATGAAAAACAAAATCACATCACATTTCGAGTTCTTGTTACAGATGAATAAAGTAAAAACATACAGTAATTTGGTTTAATATATATACGGTTAGGGGTGTATATGGAGGTCACATGGCAAATGGAAGAGCACCCTCACCCAGGGACCTTGGGGGTCACCCTCACCCAGAGCACCCTCACCCAGAGCACCCTCACCCAGAGCACCGATCTGCGTGGTGGGTATTTAAGCGGAATCACCAGTCCATCTTCGGGCAGCATCAAGCAAACGAGATCAGAAATGTCCGCAACCACCGCCGTAACCGAAGCACGCTGGAACCTGCTGTCTGAATTCGTTCGGACAACATGTGCTGACAGAGATGAATCACACGGACACGCACACATGAAGGTAGTCGCGGAAAGGTCATCATTTCTCATTCAACAAGACTTCACCGACCGCCGACAATACCGCCACCTGATTCTGGACGCCATCACCGCCGCATGGCTGCACGACATCGCAGACCACAAGTACGACCATGACGGCACACTCGAACAGCGTCTTGACGAGTTTGGCCGCGCAAACATCAGCAACTACACCGAGATCAAACAAGTCATCAAGTACGTTTCATTCAGCTCTGAAAACAAAGCGATCCTTGCAGGCACCCCACTCGACTACGACAGCCTTCTGACGCCATACTACGCCCTCGTCCGCCACATCGTGAGCGATGCAGACAAGCTTCAGGCAATCGGCAAAATCGGCATCACCCGCGCGCTGTTGTACACCAGAGACGCCAACCCAACGTACACAGAGGCACAAGTGATCGCAGAAGTGCGCAAACACGCCGACGAGAAACTGCTGCGAATCGCAACCGAGTTCATCAGAACACCCACCGCACGCATGCTCGCACAAAAAGAACACGACGAAATGGTCGTCGAACTACAGCACTTGTGAAACACGTAACCCACACCACACACGCATGAAAAAGTAAATCCACAACAATACGAATCTCGAAGTCTCTTGAAATTTATAAATACAACACAAACACATAAGACAAAGACATACAAGACAAACACAGATAAAAAAAAAGTCGATAACTTGGTTCGAACCAAGACATCAGGTGGATTTCGATTCCCCTTAGTCATATCGACCCCAGAAGTGGCAATTGATATCGATTCAACTGCCTTCGCACTCCCCTGCGCGATTCCGGTTGATGCAGTTAACGTCGGCACCTAGACGAAAGCAGTTTCACACCGCTGATGATGCAGTTAACGTCGGCACCTAGACGAAAGCAGTTTCACACCGCTGATAGCAGGTTCACCCCGCTGATGATACAGTTAACGTCGGCACCTCGACGAGAGCAGAGCAGGTTCACACCACTCTTGATACAGTTAACGTCGGCATCTCGACGGGGTGGATACTGTGTAACATCTATCCGTGACGGCCCTTAGCGTAACTGCGAATCACGCTTCGGTGAGATATATGATACAGAGTAAAAAGGATTCAATTTTTTTTAGAAAAGATAGAAAAGTCATGGATCATGAAAAAATAGGAAAAAAATCCAAAATCAATAAAAAAAAGATCGATCGGCGCCCCTGCCGTAAGTATCGATCTTGTTGGAAACTTACCTACAAAACCATCGTGGGTGGCAGACCCCCCTAATCATCATCAATCAAATCATCAAAACAGTAAGAACACAACAACATGTCACCGGCACCACTAACACATTCACAGCGCGGAACGAAATTCAAGTCGATTTTGTCGGAAAGACCGACGCCACAAGTGAAACAGTAGTCGAACACAGGTTCGGTTGAAGGCCGGGGGACAGCTGGAAGACGGTGAGAAGAACAGGCGAGGTTATGCGAATTACGCATGATACACATTTCACGGTTAATCGCACGGTAGAACATGTCAGAAATCATGCCCTCGTCGTGCAACGAGTAATAAGACGCTTCGGTAGTACAGACCAAATACGCGATAACCGAATACTCCTGAAGCTTCAAAAGAACCGCGCGGACAGAAGGAAGACGAACCCAACGAGCGCAAACCAGGTCAAAATGGTCTGCGGCCCAGTTATGATAATGGTCGTCCCACACACACACTTCGGTCTTCACGTGCTCCCGAATGAGCGATCGGATATGAGGGGCGATGAGATGAAGAGGAAGCTTGCGGCCAGAACGATGAAATTGGAAAAATCCCTGAATGATAATACGAAGAGTCCCCTCGGTCCAGACGAACCGAGACTTACCATAACGACCGCGTTTGTAAACACCAAGAAACGAAAGAGACATTTGTATTTGAATAACTGAATCACGAAGACACTACCAAATACAATAAAGTTGAAAAAGCATTTCAATTTTATTGGAAAGACGAAGGAATTACTGGAACACGAAAAACACACACACACACACACCCATCAGTCGAACGCGTAATGCCGTTGTCACAGTCGCATTACCGACCGAATGGTTTGGCATCTCATTTGGGATTGATGCAGTTCACGCAGAGGAGCACGCGCGTGCCAGTTCCGGGTGTCCAGCTGCTGTGACGCACCTCTGTGTCGCTGACCCTGCTTCCACACTTGCAGGTTTTGTTCTTGGAGGAGGTTGTTGTCGGAGGCAGCAGGGGCAGCGGGGACAGCAGCGCGGCAGTCGTAGGGTCGGTCGTGAGGTGAGTCATCGGGTGAGTCATCTGGATTGTAGTCATGGTTGCTTTGTCTCTGGTTGTTTGGCACATCTAAAAACATTAGCATTCAATTTTTTTAGAATGCATGGCTACCAGCATACCACACCCACTCGAACATTTTTGTCTCTGGGTGACCTCTTCTGGGTGACCTCTTCTGGGTGACCCCTTCTGGGTGACCCCTAATGAACATGAAAACCGATAAGTAATAAAAAAAACACATACAACTTGTGTTATTTTTTTGGTAACATATTCATTTACATATCTTACAGTAGGTCGCGAGTTCTTCAGAGTTTGTCGAAGTCAAAGGCTGTTCCTGTCTCTCCGTAGTAGTTGGCGCAGGGGGCACACATGCAAACAAATAATCCGTCATGTCCAAGGGCGGGGTATAGAAGGTAGTCGCAGCGATGATCAAAGCCAGCGTCACAGCTGCAGCAGAGACCTAGTTTGTGTTTCGCGCATTTCTCGGCGCGTTCTTTGTCGGTAAGCTTGAATCCCGGAATGTGCTTCGTCACAGTCAACTTAGCGTGATCAGTAGTAGAAGTCATTTGTTCGTCGTTCGTTGTCTCGGTCAGGTAGCTATAATAAGACAAATATAGAAAAAGCATTTCAATTTTATTGGAAACAAGATGGAATTACAAGAACATGAAAAAACATGCGCGGCGGGTATTTGGGTTGGTCATTCATGACATGTCCCCCTTTTCAGCTTCTCCGTCGCACTCGCAGGGTTCTCCGCCTTCGCGCTCATTCAATTTGCTGAGAAAGCGTTGAACGCGTACGGCTGTGCATGCCTCGGCGTAATACGCGGAACAGTTGTTGCACAAGAGGCGCGTGTATGTGGCATGTTTTCCCATGATGAAGTCGGCGCGGTCGTCAAGGCCAGCATCACAGTCGCAGCACAGACCGAATTTGTGTTGATCACTCTTTTGGGTTCGCTGTTCAAATGACAGTTTGACGCCGGGTGTATGACGCACCTTACCGCAGGTAGCAGAAGCAGTCGAATTCCAGTAGTTGGCAGAAGGAGTCGTCATTTGGTATCTAGTTGATTGATGGTGTTAACCCTAATGAAAATAAGTATTTCAATTTTTTGAAATGCACGTCCGCCACCGCATGGTCGACAGCATACCACCACCACGCGCGCATTTTCGTCTCTGGGTGACCTCTTCTGGGTGACCTCTTCTGGGTGACCTCTTCTGGGTGACCCTGTCCTGAGTGACCCTGTCTTGGGTGACCTCCTCTGGGTGACCTCCTCTGGGTGACCTCCTCTGGGTGACCTCCTCTGGGTGACCCTGTCTTGGCGATTTCGTGGGGGGTGGTGTGGTGGTGTGGTGGTGTGGTGGTGTGGTGGTGTGGTGGTGGAGGAGGCGCATTTCAAAAAATTGAAATACTTATTTTTATTACGTTGATTCTATCAGCAAATCGAGATGGCCTATTACAGAAACCAAGACTATTGCAGCGAAGCGGACATGAAGAAGCAGGGTTGGTCTGAGATCGAGAAGGCCGAACAGAGGGAGAAGAATTGGGACATTCGTCTTGAGCACTACGCCAAGAACAACCGCGTTCTTAAAAACTGTGTTCAGTTTCGAAAGATGGTTGACGAGTGGGCTGAAAGTTTCCAATTCCCTTCCTCAGGCGTGCCTACGATGAAGATGCTTCACATTCTCAAGATTGCGCGGGAAAACGGCCTTCGATCAGATACGCTAAGTGAGTTCGCTCGTGCTGAAGAGGAACTTCTTGAGCGTATCCCCGGATTCGTCAGCCCTGCCGCGGTGAAATTCAACGTCGAAAGGAAAAACGAACTCTGCCTTGCTGCGCTCAAGGCTCGCGCTGAAAAGCGTGAGAGGAAAGTTGCGGCGATCCTTAGCAAGACTGCCGGTAGAACTTCTGCAAGAGACTTTCGTGATTCGGTGAAAGAGCGTTGGGCGGAGGCGGAGAGAAAAGGACACGAAGCAGTTGAAGCAAAGGTTGCAGCACTACCAGCCAAGTTGAGCGGTGATCGTGCTGCGGAGGTTGCTGCGAAGTTGGTGTTCGAGATGTACCTCGACATCTATGTGGAGCGTATTAATGATGGTATCAAGTGGGAGAAGCATGTCACGCCTGACGCATCATACTATCAAGTGGGGCGTATGACGTGGGACTCGTAATCGTGTGACCATGTGACTCAACAACAACGAATAAAATCAGCGATATATCTTTTTTCATGATCACGACATGTTCATGCGATTTTCAAAAAAATTGAAATACTTTTTCATCATATAGTCAAACACAGCAATCAAGCAAACACACGAACGAACGAAATGGAAACGACTGATACTACTACTATGACCCCTGCTGCACGCGGAGCTGCGTTGAAGCGTGAGAAGATGGCAGCAGCCAAGTTGGCCCGGGCTGCAGGAAAGGTTGCCGCGGCTGAGCGCCGCGATGCTCAAGAAACCGAATGGACCGAAGGACTGCGTAAAGGACGCGAAGAGATTGAGAAGAAGGTACAGGCTGCGCGCAAGGCGATGGGAGTGCGCAAGAATGACCCAAATCCTTCGGGAATCCGCGAGATGAAAGAGAAGTGGGACTTCGAGATGATGTTCGCGCTTCGCAAACAGGTGTTGGGTGAGTAAATGTGATTTGTGTGTATGACCATGACATGTGACCAACGAATAACACAAGCGGTATGTGTTTTTTTTTTCATGAAACACACATACCATACAACATTTGAAAAAAATTGAAATGCTTTTTGACCGATAACAAAATGGTAGATCCTCCCGACCGACAATACTTTCAAATGACTACTACGACCAATCTTCAATTTACAGAGCCCTCCACCGCCACTCTGTCGTCTGCATTATGGTTTCATGACGCTGTTCATGAGACCGACCCCGAGTTTTGCGAGTGCGACGATTGCCGTTTCAAGGCACTTCAACAAGCATGGGCTGAAAAAGAACAACTAGCGCAACAACACGAATACGGGCTCTGCATGGAATGCGGCGTAGGCCTTGATCATGCGAACGAATTCTTGGTCGACAGACGCCAGAAATGCTACGACTGCTTCACCTGCGACAAATGCTTCAAGGATTGCTTCGGTGAGGAGGCATTCCTTGAAGCCACATCTTGGCAAATTCTCGGTATAGAAATGCCTCAATATGTCCGATGTTCCTTCCCCCCTCGTGATGATGGTGATATGATTTAGATGACAAAACAAAACAAAACAAAAACAAAACACAACAAACCAAAACACAAGAAAACACAAGTGGTGTATCTTTTTTTTTTGTAACTTTGACCACTTGAATCAATCTTTTCTGTCTTCTTACACCATATATCGATAACCATTTTGTCACTCATTTACCGTTATGTCACTCATTTCCGGTTAGTCGATAATACACGAATTTACAATAGAGGACTATATTGAACTGAAAAAGGGTTCAAAGAGGGCCCCGGAGGGGGGTAATAGGGGGTTGCCCAGGTGATTGCTCAGGTGATTTCCGTGCCGTAACCCGTGCCGTAACCCGTGCCGTAACCCGTGCCGTAACCCGTGCCGTAACCCGTGCCGTAACCCGTGCGGTGCAGTAACAAAGATCAATAATACTAATTCTCTCGAACAATAAGTAGTAAATAGAAATAATAGAATAAATCTCTCGAACATCAAGAATAAATCCAACAATAAATCATAAAATCCAAGAATAATTATCGATAAACAAAGATGAGTTATCGATAATTTATATCAGCAAATTGCATAAGATATAAAATCATTTAACGGCGAGAAGCACGAGAGCCGCCACGTCTGCTGGAACGCTTTCCACCACGCTTGCTAGCACGCTTTCCGCCACGCTTGCTGGCACGAGAACCGCCACGCTTGCTGGCACGCTTTCCACCGCGTCTGCTGGAACGATGCGAACGACGACCACCATCGAGGTCAGGGACATGTGTTGCACCAACAGGGGCTAGTTCACCCTGAGCGTTGTGAGTAGGTGTTTCCCCCGCGTTCGGCAGTCGTACTTTGACGGAAGCAACAGCAGCAACAGCATCATCAGAATCATTTGCAAGAGCAGCAGAATCATTTACAGCACCAAAAAGCGGCGCATTTGGAGCATCCATCTTATATAAAAAAACTTGTAATGTTTATATAATAATGAAATATTTTATTTACGCAGCAACGATTCCCCTAAATAACGGTGTTTATACCCCAGAAGAAATGTAAATAAAAAATAAGCAATAATCCAGAAGTATCAACAAAGACAATACTATTCATTCATAAACAATTCGTTTACCAAAAGCAACAAACCCCGCACAAAAACACACAATCAAGATGATCGCAAAAACCGTATGCACAAAAGATATATCAGAACCGATAAGTTCGCGCCGGATTTGCAAGAAATCATCAGACGACATTTGAGGAATATTCCTAAAATTGCCACCGTCGCGATCGCCGCACGCATCACCATCGCTAATATAGCCTATATATCCCGCATCATCTTTGAACTGTATTCCAGAACGAGAACGCCGACCCATACGCAACGCCCCAGTCCTCCCACCCCCGGGGGAAGAACCACTCAAGGACGTCAACGTCGTAGGATCGAAAAAATCCGGAAACCCGCGGCGGCCGTGGTGGTGGGAATTGCCATCATTAGAAGGAGCGGGATCGCGAGAAGAAGGCGACGATGACATCGTAGTACAAGTAAATAAGATTTGATTTGAAACACGTGACTGCAATACGATAGAAAAGAGTAAATAAAAAAAACGTTTCAATTTTTTATTTAGTCGGGACACAACACGCACACGCGCTACACACAACACACACACACACAACACACACACAAGATCACTCGGGACTCAAGCGCCGAAGAGGAGGTAAAACTTTACCGACACGCGGTGTAATCGCGCGCCAGACGATACTCCAATAAACAGTATTGTCGATGCGTTTGCGAGGAGGACCAGAACCGGAAGAACGCGCAGAAGAACCCGAAGAACCCGCCGAAGAAGCCGCCGTAGTCAATTTCTTCACAGGAGCAAGAGAAGAAGTAGAAGTAGTTTGGATAGCCATTATGTTCGATACCGTAACTGGAGAGACATGCAATTAGAGAAGAATGTATTTTATCATTTCAATTTTTTATTGGTGCGGCGAAGAGGACGGCATCGAGTCTTAGATCCGCGCCCACCGCGAGCACGACCACCACGTTGACTCAGACGACTCACATGACTCCGAGACAGAAGAGATTTTCGTTTAGTTTTGGTAAGCAAATTACGAGAAGATGCCCCTCCCCTCCAAAAACCGAATATTGAAGTAACAGCTGAAGCCAAGCCTGATATTCCAGAAGCAATTTTCGAGAAAATACCAGGATTAACAAGTGGTTCAATATTAAGTTTAACCGGGTCTTTATCTTTATCTTTATACAAAGTAGTACTATTAGCATTTAAAGATACTGTTTCACCTTGAAGTTTTTTAACTTCTTTTTCAATTTCAATAATCTCTTTTTCAACAATTTCTTTAATTTCTTTACTTAGAAAAGGACTATTTTGTGGAATTTGAGATATATCTTTTTTTACACTTTCTTCTATTGAAGAAATACTTGTTAAACTACGTGGATCTGTATCACCAGAAGAAGAAGTATCAGTCAGACAAGTGTTTCCAGATCGAACTCTAATTACATCATCGCTGCGTTGATGATAAAAAGTATTAATACTTTCTTCCCAGGCTCTATCCGGTTGAGCTAGGAAACGAAGACAAAACCGTAATTTTGTAATGTCGTCACCGCTACCAGGAAAGAGATCAGAAAAATTAGGATTAATACAGGGAACACCAATAAGACTAATACCACTACATAATCCATCAATAGTAAGAGTATTATAACATTTCAAGCGAAGCGTTTTTACCATAGGAGTAGTAGATGGATCTATTTGATCAATACATTTCGCTATTGAAGCACAGCCAGTTTCAATAATTTCAAAAGATGCAGAAGGCCATAAAGCAGTTAATCCGGCAGCAGCAAAAGCCTTGGAATTAGCAGCAGCATCGGCTTCAGCAGCAGAAGCAGCAGAAGCAGCAGCAGAAGCAGCAGCAGAAGCAGCAGAAGCATGAGTTGTTAACATTTGCGCCAAAAATATCCCGAAAACCTCACTTTGAAATGCTTTAATAATTTCAGAATATTTAAAAATATACGAGATCGAGTCACGTAAATGTAATTCTTTAAATAAAGTATCCCGAATCAACTCGCGATCTAATCTCAAACTAAAGACATAATTTTGTCCCCCATAACATAAATCTACTCGAACAAGAATAGTAAACGCAAGATTTGGAGCATCAACTACTCCGAGTTTGCTGCAACCCGCTGGTGGCGTTCTATTTAGAACTCCGATTTCTTTAACTTTAAACGTCCAGTCATCAGGATCAAGATCAATACTACAAAAGCGATTATGTAATGTTGCATTTCCAACAGATTGATAATGAGGTGTAGAAGAAATATGCATAATATGACATCTTAGAAGACGGTCTATTTTCTCAAGTTCCCCTTCATATTCCCTCGCCCACTCAGGAAATGCTTGGTTCACCAATTTTCCTGTTGCTCTCGCGCGCAGAATACTTGCAGCAATACGTGTTTTAAGTTCGTGAGAAATAGTAGGCTGTAATTGATTCAAATAAGCAATAATTTGTTCACTATTGAGAGAAGGACCAGTCAATAAATAATGCTTAAAATTTAAAGTGTTTTCTTCAATCAACGCAGAATTCATAGTATTTCCGGTAATAACATTTACATTAGCTGGAAGTGCGCATTCATCTAAATATAAATTAAACCCCTTAACTACAGAGTCAGAGTCGGAGTCTTCCATGATATTACTCTCTTTTCTAACAATAAGATATGAATGTAAACCAATATCTACAGTAATTTTTAATGCATTAGAAGTAACTCCAGCAAGACAAGTTGAGCTATGAAATCTATAAGGTACGAAAAATCGAAAAAAATCCTTAATGTCTTTTTTTTCCCCATATCCATGATCCGATTGAATAGAACTATATAACCCATTAAGTTCTGTTTGTTGTTGTTCAGTTGGGGTTATAGTGGTTTGTTGTTTTTGTTGTTGTTGTTTTTGGTGTTGTTGAATGTCTATCGGTAGTTGTTTTTTTTGTTCAAGATCTTGGTCAGCTAGATATTTGTCTATAAGCTGATCTTTTTGTAGTTCAATTGACTTTATAAGTTCAGGCTGGAGCCGTAACTGTCTAAGATCATTAGAATCTAAACGGTCACTACTCAAGCGCTTTTTTTGAGCACCCCTGCGCAGTTCTACTGTACTAAGAACTCGCTTATTACTGAGATCCTGAGGATTAAGACCACTCTTCTTTAAATTTAATTTTGTATCATCACGTCTATTCATATTTTTTCAATCTATATTAACGATTTAAAAAAAATTGAAATGAAAAAACATGAAAAGTGAATAAAGCAGCGCAACCACATTATTGCAAACTCGATACAAAGATGCCCGGCAAAAAATCATCATCTACCGCAGGAAAGAAGACAGGAGGTAAGTCGAAATCCAACGCAGCAACGGCAGTAGTTTCCCAAGCTGCACAATCTGCGCTGGTAAGAGCAGCAGTTCCACAATGGTTCCGCATCGATCCGGATCAAATACAAGGCGCCGCAGGAGGATTCGTATGGAAAATAAGCGACAAGGAGCAAGTAATCCGATACTTGATCATCGGAAGTGAAGGCGGCAACTACTACCAAACCCCGCAACAAGTTTCATCAACATGTGCATCATGCATTCTGAGAATGACAAGGACCCCCGACAATTTCAAATGGTTGTGCGAGACAATCAGCCAGGTAAGTACGGAAGGTCGCGCCGCCAAACAAGAATCAACCCTCATCGCGCTGGCTACGATCATCGTATTCGCCCCAACGATGGAAGCCAAGAAACAAGCACTCGACATCGTGAAGGATTGCGTCCGAATTCCAACACACCTATACATGGTTACGGGTTACGTCAAGCTATTTTCAAAAGCAGGACACCCGAATCTGATCACCACCACCGGAAGTGGATTCGGTAGTGGTATCCGCCGGGTATTCGGAGACTTGATCACCGCCGCCACAGGGGGGCAGACCAAGCAGCAGCAGCAGCAGCAGCAGCAGCAGCCAGTCACCGGAAGTGGATTTGGTCGTGGTATCCGCCGGGTATTCGGAGACTACTTCTACACGCGCAACGGAAGTGAAATTGCGATGTTGATGACCAAGTACCAAAACCGGGAAGGTTGGCGAATCAAAGACGTGCTCACTCTGGTGCACATCGATCAAAAGAAAATGAAAGACGACGAAGGCCGACTCGCAATCGACTGGGTATTCAAACCCAAAGAAGAATTTGACGCAATCCTGAAAACCGCACCACCATCGCCTACCGCTGCACTATTCAACGCCATCAAAGAAATCAGCAGCATGGTGGAGAGTCCAACATTCAGATCGAGTCAAGAAGAACTGGGCCGAATCGTTCACCTCATCAACGCCGCAGGCCTCTGCCGCGAACATCTCCCCTCTCAGCTCTTCAAGCAGCGCCGTATCTGGGAAGCGCTTCTGATGAGCAAAGGCGTGAACGGCAAAGGCAAGGGAATGCCGCTAACTGCGCTGATCCGAAATCTGGGCAAACTGAGCACAAGTGAAATCGGAATCATCGAAGCCAGAACAACGCGAGACACACACCCCAACGCCAAACTAGCGTACGCAGGAGCAAGACCCGCCGACGCAGCCGCCGCTGGCACTCCACAAGTCTTCCCAGCGGGTCACTCGCAGCATTACACGGAGTACATTTACCGCCGCCTTACAAACGCGCGAGACATCAAATTCGCGCGAATCCACCCATACAACGTTCTGGTCGCGATGATGACGTACAAAAAGGGGTGTGGAGACAAGGGAGGACTCACATGGACTCCAAACATCTACATTCTGGAGGCCTTGGACATCGCATTCAAACTGGCATTCCAGAACATCACTCCAACAGGAAAAAGGATCAAAATTGCGCTGGACGTGAGCGGAAGCATGTCTTCAGCATTCTGCACGGGATCGCCGATCGTGAATTGTGCAACCGGATCAGTCGCGATGATGATGATGACGTTATGGGTGGAAAACCAGCACCGTCTGAAACTCGCGACCTCAGCCACGCCCGAAGCCTCCGCCTCCAACTCCACCACAGCGACCTCAGCGACCGCGTCAACCACCGCGTCAACCACCGCAGCAGCGAGTCAACATCTCGCAGAAGTGATGAAATGGAAGATCACGCAACTACCAGACGGACGCACGCTATACGAGCATGCAGAGACCAAGCAATGTCAATTCAACAAACCGGAAATTCTGTCAGCGCCGCAGCCGCAGCCACAACAACAGCCCCCCAAAGCAGCCGGAGGAGCAGCAGCCGGAGGAGCAGCAGCAGCATCAAGAGCTCCTCCAACAATTGGAGAATACAAGGCCACGAAGAGATACCTTGGGATTCCTGAAGAAGCGCCGAAACCACAACCGGAGCGCCAAGGCCAATTTGGGTACTCTTCGTACTACTCAACACCATCATACACGCCATCGAATGTCTACCTCCCTGAGAGCTACCCAGCCCCCGCCATTCCATCGAACGTGACGATCTGCGCATTCTCCAACACACTCACGGAGCTGACAAACGCAATCGTGGGATACATGGACGCAAGCATCAACCCAGAGACTGGACTTCCCATGATGTCAATCGATGACGCACTCAAGCTGGTGGATATGCCATTCTCTTCAACGGACTGCGCACTTCCGATGGTCCGCGCCCTCGAAAAACGCGAACCCGTCGATGCATTCGTGATTTACACGGACAGCGAAACCTACATGGGATCGATCCACCCACAGGTCGCGCTGGAAGAATACCGCAGAGGCATGGGAATTGACGCGAAACTGATCATCGTGGGAATGACTTCAAACTGCCTCACCATCGCTGACCCGAATGACCTGAACACGCTGAACCTCGCAGGATTCGACACAGCAACTCCACGGATCATCAACGATTTCATCGCAGGAACTCTTCTCCCGACACCGGCACCGAAACCGAGCCCGAAATCAGCAGCCGGAGGAGGATCCGAAAAGGCCGGACAAGGACACGACGACAACGACAACGACGAAGACTTTGTACTGTTGGACTAATAATAATATTTTGCAGGACACGACACGACACGACGCGACACGACACGATGGAATAATATTCAGGTATTTTTTATTCACGATCACGGAATTCACGATCACGGAATTCACGATCACGGAATTCACGATCGCGGCATTCACGATATTATCATTTAACACAAAAAACAAAAAATAATTGAAACACGACAACAACACAGAACAAGAACAAGACCGAAAAAAGCAAGACAAAAACAAATGACAAAAAACAACAACACCAAGGGAGCAGTCATCGTATGTACGCGATATAATGATAAAACCTGGAATGAATATCAAAGATGGAAAGCAATAAACGGTGACCTATATGAACAAACATATAAAACACCCCTTAAATGCATATACGGATCGCCGAGGGAAAATGCCCAAAGAAAAATAGAACCAAATCAACGAATGATAATTATTGAAATGCATAACGATAAAAACAAAATAATGGGTATAGGCTTAATAAATAATCGAACCGCGAGTGAAGTATATAGAAAACCGAAACTCAACAAAGACAACACAACCCGCGTCCCAGACCTCCCAACCCGCGTCCCAGACCTCCCAACCCGACCCCCAACCACAAAAATAAAATATAATATATTCAGCGAACAAAACTACAACAGATACATATACATAGGAAATGAGTTATACATAACACGAGAAGAGATTGAACGGTCTAGTAGTACATCGGAACCTAATCTGGAAAGATCAGAAAGATCAGAAAGACCAGAAAGACCAGAAAGATCGGAAGAAAAAACAATCCTGGAAGAAATAACAGAACTGGAAACCCTATTATTCAAAGGATCAAGACACAGTAAACGAGGAAGCGGTTTAACAAAGATTCCAAAATGGATAATTGACGGAGGCAATACAAAAATAATCGAAAAATATATAGGAATAAAAACCCAACCTCAACACGGAGACGCGAAACTGATGGAAAAATCATGATGGCCGTAAAAACATGATGGTCATCAAAAAATTGAAATCTTTTTATTCTTATTACATGAGACACAGCCCTAGCCCTAGCCCTAGCCTAGAACAGACACGCAGAATGACTACTACTACTACTACAAGATATGTTCCGGAAACATTCGGAAAAAGGAAGCAAACCTTCAACAAGAACACAAGACAGAACTACGAGTTTGAAAGGTATCTGATGATGGAAGAAGGAAAAGTAAGAGAACAATTTCTTCTGGACGCCACAAGAAGCAGAAAGGTACCACTAACATATTTCATAACGTCTAGATCGCCATCGAGTTCGCCATCGTCGTCGCCGGTACGAAGTAGCGGTCGCCAACACGGAAAATCCGAACAAATGGAATACGAAAGTTACCGCATGATCAACCTTCAAAAGCCAGGTGGACACGCACATTCTCTAATCATGATCAAAAGCAAAGCGATCAAAGAGAATGAAGCGAACATCGGAATTTTCGAACCAAACGGCCAAAGCACACAAAGAGAATTCGACATAGTCGACACAGAGTCACACCACCACCCCCACAGCACCCCCCACACCCCACCCCCACAC
>Ga0209086_10001355_pt1 | contig 19970 bp, 10 predicted proteins | sample M_130207_XF_Meta_FD_187312 | JGI IMG/M metagenome (GOLD analysis project Ga0209086, IMG submission 187312) | Freshwater microbial communities from Lake Montjoie, Canada to study carbon cycling - M_130207_XF_MetaG (SPAdes) (version 2) | ecosystem: Environmental > Aquatic > Freshwater > Lake... | reverse complement strand
TAAAAACTTTAACTCTTGGTATAGGTGGTGGTGGTGGTATACGAGATCCTCCTCCTCCCATGATAAATATATATACTTAATATCTACTAATAGCAACTATTATTTTTTTATGTATTAAACAAGAAAAAGAAAACAAGAAACAAGAAACAAGAAAAAGAAAACAAACATAAGAAATCTATATTAATACTCATATTCATACTCATATTCATAAAATTTTTTATTCACTAATATAATTTATATTCCATGACACAATTCTAGGATCATCTGAAGTAACTATTGTTATATTATCACTATCTTCATCATATCCAATATATTTGTCATTATTATTATATATTTTTGCCAGTCCTTCTTCATTCTCATTAATATACCAAATAGTATCTTTATGATTTTTTATAAATTTATCTGCTATTACTTTTTTATCATCAATCTTACAAAATGCACTAGTAATATTATTTGCAATTTTTTTGTTATTATCATTTTCATTATCATTATTAGTAGTCTCTTCATTTAAATTATATGAAATATCTACAAATAACTCATTTCCTTTATTTAATGATAGAATATTAGTATTATTATCATATAATATAGTTTTACCATTTGGATGAGATAATGTATATGTATTTAAAATAGGAGTAGATGTAGATGTATCAGGTTGATCTTCAAAATTAGATATACTATTACTTTTATTTATATTATTATCATCATTTGTTTGTAGAGCATTTTGAAATTTATCTGCTCTAGCGTTATAAGATAGAACATTATAAATATTTGTTTCTTCTCCTCCATAATGAATTATATAAAAACGACGCCCTGATCCTTTATGAACTATAATTCCTTCTGGAACTAGATTTAAGAAACTAAATATACTATAACGTGGTTCAAGTTTATAAGGGTGACCATTCCATCCTATACCTAATTTACTAAATTCTTTCTGTACATCTTTAGTAGATGGACTATTTTTAGAACCTTCCAAACAAGATTTCTTTAATCTATAAAATGGTCTTTGATAATTTACTCTAAAATTATAATAGGCATTTTCAGCATTACCATCTCTACCTTCATTATGGTTTGGATTCTCTAAAACATATTGAATACGATCGTTATAGTAATTTCTCCACCCTTCTTGAAGAGTACCATTAGTAATTTCTTCTACACAATCTTCAGGAACACACCTTATATTACCACCACCAATATAATCACCCATGGTAACATAACCTTTAGGTGCCTTACCAAAATATTGGTAAACACCATTGTCATGATCTATCAATTGATATTCAGGTTCAACTACATCACCAGCTACTAATATTGTTGTTCTATCTGGTCCATTTTGAGTACCACCACTATTATATTGAAAATCTCCAACTCTTGTAATACCACTGCTTTTACTCATGTAACTTCTATAACCATCTATACTTTGAATAATTTGTCCTACTGGATAATAAGTATCCCCATCATATTCAACTGGTTTTGCTTCCCACCAATTAATATTACCAGAGTTATGTTGTCCATTACCACGTGAACCTCCATCATCTCTTAAAAATCTATAATCATTGGAATAAATTACTTTAATACGTGGTTCTGTTTTAGGTTTATTAGGCATTTTGGCACTATCATATGTAGAACTAGACCTACATATTTCCGCTTTTAAAGGTCGAAAATTACGTGTAATGCCCCAATAATAAACATCATATTTTTGTATTTCGTCAAATGGACTAGTACCAGTCCAAATTGTTTTTTCATCTCCAAATTCATCAGTAAACCAAAGTCCAGGTGGATCAGTAGCATTATAGAGTAATTCAAACCAATCTTTCCATATACTTTTCAAATAATTAACAATATTTTCAATAGGTTTATTTTCATTTGATAAATTACCTACAATAACTTGATATTGTCTACTCCCCGCCATTGATTGTAATCTAGTATTAAGATAAGTATTAGGAAATTTTTGCGTATCTTTATCTAGAATACTTTTATTACCTTTTGATGTATATAAATCATCTATATATTGAGTAAGGGCTTGAATTAGATATGCTTGTGATGATGAAATGCTACATTGTCCTTGAATACCATAACCACCCTTCTCTCCAGAAGGACCCCTTAAACCAGTAGGTCCTTGTTTAGTTCTAACTACCGACCAGAAATATCCTAATATGAATACATTAAGGAATGTAGTCCAGAGAATTGTATATATAGTCCATGTTAAAATTAGTTGCGGTAATAATACTATACCTTCGGTTATATAAAGTCCGAAAAGTACATATATACAAAATAGTACTAATATAAAAAATATCCATAAGGCTTTCATTCCTGTATATTTTATTACTTGTATATACTAAAGAAAATAAAGAAAATAAAAACAAAAAAATTAACTAACTAACTTCAAATATGTATACTTATTGCATAATAAAATATTGATATTGAATATTTCTAGTATCTGATTCTGGAACTAATGTAAAAAGACTATTTTTATAAGTTAATATATTTTTTGTTTCATGATGCTGTAATTTACATTCGTTTTTCTTATTTCCAGTAAATATTATACTAAATATTTGACCAGTTTTTAATTCATCACATTCTGACATTTTTACTTCTACACCTTCGTAATTTATACAACTATTATTAACATTAAGTAAATAGGCATTACTTATAGCATTAGGTATGAGTTTACCATTTATATTTAATTTTGTAAAGGAATGGACAAGTACGGGATTAGTTTTAAGATTAAGATATGACATAACACTATATTTTGCATCTTTTTTAGGTGATGGTATATAGCCCTTACCTACGCGATTATCTTCAGGTGAATCACTAGGTATACCAGTATCCATACCAATTTGATACCCAGAGTCATATTTAGTATTATCTAAAGTATAAAAACTAGCATTAACATCAGATGCTGGTATATTAGTATTATTATTTCCTATTACTGCCCTAAATAGATTATAAGCATTGGTTTCTGATGATGTAACATAACTTCCAGAATTTGGAGCAAAACCTACAAGAGTTACATTAGTTGGCATATTTGATCCAATAGAAGACCATAATTTATTGCCATCAGTTCTTTTCCTAATAGCAATACTACTGGGAACACATCGTATAGGTGCACTATCTCCTGTAAGAGGAGGACTACTGGTAAAAGTAACAACATCTCCTAATGCAACATAATTTGATGGTGCAATAGGTCTCCAAATATAAAATTGTTTAGCTCTATATCTTGTATAATATTTCCATATTAATTCATATCCAATAGGTCCTTCAAGGTCTCCAGATGCAATTATAGTTTCTCTAGCAGGCCCTTTATTACCATATGGCATTGTAATTGTTCCTACTTTTCCATTAACATATTCAGCATCACGATATCTTGATGGTCCTACAGCAATATCTCCCAAAGGATAATATACCGCTCCTTTATATGTAAATTGTTTAGCACGCCAGAAGCTAACATTATTACTTGCTCCAGAGCCGCTATCATCACCAATAGACTCAAATATATTACTATTAGATGTTTTAATAATAATACTATTTGTCGATCCCTGATTAGGTGTATTACCATTTGAACTTAAATAACAACTTTCACTAACGAGTGGTCTATATTGTTTACCCATTCCCCAATAAAATATATCATATTTCTTTAATTCATCAAATGGATTATTTGTTAACCAATCGAAATCCGATTCGGCACCTACATTTTCAAAATATGCAGAGCCGCCAGCATTATATATAAGATCAAACCATAATTTCCAGATATCTTTAACATAATTAATAAGATTATATGGTCCATTATAAGGTGATAATTGCTTAAATTCATCAGATCCACACATTTGCCGAACTTTGCTTTTTATATAAATATTATTTAAATTTGCGGAAACACCTTGTCCCCTCGATTTTAATTCATCTGTTATTAATTTAAGAACTTGGGTTTCACATATGCCATCACGGCAAGCAGGATCACAAAGACCAGTATCTCCTTTATTTCCTATATCACCTGAAGGTCCTGGTAATCCAGGTGGTCCTTGTTTATTTCTCATAGTTAAATAATAATTACCTACTAATACAATATTAATAAATGTTACAATAGTTATAATATATAACATCCAGAATAATATATATATAACAAAATCATCTATACCTTTACTTACTTCTAAACCAATACCTATTAATATTATTATACTAATTACGGCAATAAATATAATATAGATTGTCTCCATTTTATTCACTATATATTACGTAATATATATTATATGTAATATCTATTATATATTATTGATATAGATATTTAACAAAGCTATTTAACAAAGTAAAATGAAAAGAAAAATGAAAAAATAAATTTATATTACATATACTCATCCATACTCATCCATACTCATCCATACTTAATTAAATGTTGCAGGATCATTACATTCATTAGAGTCATTTAGACATACACTTATTTTATTCATAAAATCAGATTCAGCCATAGTGGTACTATATGCAATTTGTTCTAACATATTTATTTGAGCATTAATAGGTTGGGCTTGGTCATAAGTATCTTGTGATTTTCCACAACTAGCTAGACTAGGTTTGTCTAGACAGTTTACAGGTATATCATACATTTGATTAGCAATATTTAGTATTTTTGTTCTAGCATCTAATATTTTGCAGGAGGAACTGCTAAAACTACATTTCCCAGAGGCACCTTTTGCTCCTACTGGCCCTTTATCACCCTGAACACCTGGAATACCTGGAGTATTACGTAATTGAATGTAATAAACTATTGATAAATATATATTTAAAGCAGCTAGAAACAATAATGCTAGAATCATATAATAACTAATACGATATTTCATATCTTGAATCATAAATGATATGCTAAAAAATATTATAAATATGATTAGAATTATTAATAAAGTAGTTAAATCCATTTTGTATTTATAATAAACTATAATAAACTATAATTTAATGTAATATATACTATATTGTAAAAAGATAAAAAACAGATAAAAGAAATAAATAATTAATAATAACTTTGTATCTAGATCTAGATACATCTACATACATCTACATAAATAATTGATTCTGGAGACCACAATAATCAGATTTACAAACAGCCATTTTGCAATTTCTACAAGTAGCAATACTATTATCTTGTAATTGTATAGTTTCATTAGATTCACTATTTAGGTCAATATTTTGATTACCAGATGGTGCATTTTTAAACAATATGTTATTTTGATTAGCTACAGAATTTAACATCATAGGATTACTAAAATCTTCTCTAATAATGAGATTTGAATTATCATTATTAACACCCTTATTAAGGATATTGTGAAATAACTGGGCGCTCTGAAAACAAGATTTACTAGGGTCAGAACCATAATTAAGGCAATCACGGGCGTCAATTTGGTCACTGGTCAATTGTGGGTAATGCGCTTTTGAAAATTCTAGTAAATATGGGTCTATTTCATTGGCGCTTAGCTTAGTTCCATCTTGGTCTAGATATTTATCAGCATGGGTTTTATATTCCGTATAAGTAATAGGTTTATAAGGATTGGATGTTGCGTATTGTATATAGTTAAGCTTGGAAAGTAGAGTTTGAGGATCTAGACCATCTAAAGGTAAAGCATCTTTCTCTTCAGTAATACCTGTTTCACCAGTAGTAACCTGTTTCTTAAAAATACCATATTTAGTATCTTCTAAATCTTGTTGCCTTGCAAACTTAACATTTATGGCACCCGCAGCACCTGTGGTCACTGTGGTCCCTGTCATAGTAGGCATTATATTTCCTATAGTACTTCCTACAGAATTCGGTTGTGAATTAGGATTAGGAATATTTTGCTTTCTACTAAATAACTTTTTACCACCAATTAAATTTGTGTATAATTCAATAGGTATAAATATACAAAGTATTAATATAGCAATTTTCAAATAAGATTTAATATTAAGTAATAAACCTATTGAAATACCTATTACACTAGAAATTATTAGAAAGAAAAATAATAATAAATAATCCATTTTTTATATTTATTCTATATATATTTAGAATATATATTTTCAGAAATTAATATTAATATATAAATAATTAAAAATCAAAATTAAAACAAATATAATATTCCAGAGTCATATAGAGTCATCTAGAACCATCTAGAACCATCTAGAATCATATATCACTATCATCTACATCTAATTCTACTTTTTTTAATCTGGACAGAGCCCCTTGAATATCTCCCAAAGAAGGAACCTTTAAACCATTGCTATTATTTTTATTAATTTTATTTAATATTTTATCTTTCATTTCTTGAGAACTATTACTATCATCTTTATCTTTTTCAACTTTCTTCAATTTAAATCCGCCAGTAATATTTTTCAATAAATCTAATTGAATGCTTGGTCTAGCAATAGATAAGCTAGGTAATCCAGATACTCCAGATACTCCAGAACCATCATTTGCTTTCGGTTTAACATAGGGACCCAGTTTAGGATTGCTTATATAATGTATAACGGTTACATATGGTGTTGTATCTGGATAATCTATATATCGGTCATCTAAATTTAAGAGGGACATTTTTTGTTTAACTGCTTCCTTAGGAATACCCATTTTTAACATTTTAAAAAACATTGTATATTCTGGAACTTGACCAACTAATAGGCTTGTTTTTTCATCAGTCTTAAATTGTTTAGATACATCTTGTAATTTAATTGTTTTATTACTATTACCATCATTATCAAATCCCATAAAATCTATAGGATCTAGAATATGAGAATTCATAACTCTAGAAGCATACATAAATAAATTCAATCCCCATTTACCCTTTTTAATCCATATGTTCTTGACCCAGATTATAGAAATTGCATATGTTGGTACAGGTATTTCCCAATTAAATAATAATTTACTCTTCTTAGAATCATCATTTAAAATACATTTACTTACATTCATATTTATAGGTACTATTAATCTAGATACAGGATTAGAACCATAACCATTTTTTAAAATACTATTCATATTACTCTTTTCAATATTAAGAGATAAACGTCTTTTTATAAGTTTATATATATATGTTTCCAAATTGGAAACCCATGTTTTAAATTCCGATACTTCTTTATCATTTTTCTCATTATTAAAAGATAATTCCAAAAAAGGTTTTTCATTGAAATAAACCATACTATTAGGAATAAACATAAGAGGTGTTTGAATTATTAATTTAGTTTTATCATCTATTGCATCTTGACGCTTACTATCTGTTTCTTTTGGTACAGTAATATTTTCTGATGATATAGAAGAATTACCAGTAGGATTAATATAGTAAATATTAGTTAAATGATAATTACCATCCCCGCCTAAAGAATAATTAAATGTTTTACCTAATTTTATATTCTTATTATCTATTTGTGATATAGTTCTTACTTCATACGTCATCTTGTATGAATATAACTATATCTAGAACTAATTATCTCTAGATATACATATGATATAAAAATATATGTTTATGTAGAAAATTAGAATTATAATTATGTATTGTATTTATACTAATATGAATACTAATACAAATACTAATAAAATGTTAAAGCTTCTGGAGGTGGTGGTAATCCAGATTGTAAATTAGCTTTTGCTATTTCTGAATTAATTTTATTTAAACGTTTTGTTAGATTATTTATACGTAGTTGATTATCCATAGCAGGATATCTTATATTAGTATTCATATTTTGATATACTGAATTTACAACACCAGTAAGATAACTAGTTGTTGCAGGAGTTGTTGTAGTAAAATTTTCATAATTATTCATCATATGATATTTAGATCTTTTAAATATACCAAGAATACACCCTATTATTAATACTAATACTGTTACTAATATGTATAACATTACCTTATTTAATTCCATTCTAGAAATATACTTATACTTATAATATAAATACATAAAAAAATGATTATATCAATACATAAAAACAAATTATAAAAATAAAAAATAAAAAAAATTATTTAAAATTCTGGTGGGCTATTTTGGCAAAAGTTAAAAACTTACCCGTAGGGATCAAGGGAGCTCGAGGGGCTGAAGCCCTCGTTATCCGCAATGATAAGTACAGCTAACTATCAATGACTTATACATTACACCATTATATTCTACATTTTCTGGTATAGTAGCCCAATCTATATTAGTAGTACATTTTGCTACTGTATATGAATGTAAAAAGTCATCACTCTGGAGAGCACCATATCCTTTTATTGGACAACTTGTAATATAATTATTATTTTGAATTTCTCCTGCATAATTACTTATTAATATACCTCCTTCACCCAGAGAATTAACATAATATATATTAGTATTACTTATACTATTCATTTCAAAACCACAATAAACTCCATATACTGTTTTATCATTTGTAAAAGATGTTGGAATTACACTTACAAGAGTATTATTAATATCTATATAACTAACATTACCGGTTGAGCACATAATCATACCTTCTATTAAAGGATTTACAGTATCTATAATTATGGAATTATCTATAGTAACCTGATGCGAACCTGTAAATGGTGTATAGTTATTAGCTAGGATTTTACCTAATACTACTAATTTAGTATCAGTTATTGTAATATTACTGCCTATATAACTATCTGGATCAAGTGTTCCAATACCTACTGTACCAGTAATAAAATCACCACCTACTAAAATATTACATCCTCCATTACTTGTAGTACTGGTACTTTGTATAGGAACCAAACCACTATTATAATAGATTGTAAATTTATTAGAATATTCACTAAGAATAACAGGATCAGGATATGGTAATGGGTCGGTATTATAAGGGTTTAATTCAAATCCTATAAATGTATTATTATTACCATTATTTGATTGACCTACATAATTTCCTAAATACGAATTAAAATTACCTAGTTCTGGATTAACATTACTACTATTATTATAAAACCCACTATTTAAACCCGCAAATATATTATTATAACCGGTATTGTTATAATAACCACTAAATTCTCCTAAAAACAGATTAGTGTTACCTAATATATTGTTAGCTCCAGCACTACTACCTATAAACGAATTTTTACTACCAGTAGTAGTACTTAATCCAGTTAAATTACCAATAAATATATTATCAAATCCTTCAGTATTATATATTCCATCTCCAGATCCAATAAATATATTTCCATCTGCATTATTATTTAAACCTGTGTAAAGTCCAAGAAATATATTTTTTTCACCTTTATTATATTGACCAGATTGATAACCTAAACTTATATTATTTGAAGAATTAATGGATGTATTTGAGCCTGCTTGAGCTCCAATATATATATTATCATTACCTGTATCATTATTATAGCCTGCTTCTGTTCCAATAAATATATTTCCACTACTTCTATTACTAGTAGCAGAGTAACCTGTATTGAATCCTGCATGATATCCTAAAACAATATTATCATTCCCAGTAATATTATTATATAATGATTCATAACCTAGAGATAAATTATTATTACCATTTAGATTATTATATAATGAATCATAACCTATTGCCAAATTATTTATGCCAGTAGTATTTTTATATCCACTTTCATATCCTATAAAAATATTATTGTCTGCCGTATTTAGATTACCTGCACTGTTACCTATTATAATAATATTACTGGAATTACCATTTGACATAGCATTAGCTCCAATAACAACACTATTAAGACTATTTGTAGCTATTATTGCTGAATTAGAACCTAGAAAAATATTATTGACTCCTGATGATAAAGCATGACCAGCGTTACTACCTATAATTGTATTTGCACCTATAATTCCTGATCCATTACATGAGGTCCCGGCCTCACTTCCAATTATAACATTATCATTACTGATTGTATTACTTTTACCAGTCTCTAGACCTATAAATATATTTCTAATTCCGAATGTATTATTTTGTCCAGCATTAGTACCTATGAATATCTGATTATCTTCTTGTATTTTTTGACCTGCTTCAGTACCTAATATAATATTATTATTATAGTTATTACTAGTTTGTAGTCCTGCTACATTCTTACCTATTAGAATATTACTTGCTCCAGTTTGATTATTAATGCCCACATTTGAACCTATAGCAATATTATATATAGATGAACTACTATTGCCATTTAAACCAGCATTAGTACCCAAATATATATTTTGAATTCCGGTTGTATTGTTTTTACCTGCTTTATCTCCAATGAAAATATTTTCTGAACCAGTTGTATTTTCTAGGCCTATATCATGTCCTAAAAATACATTATTATCACCACCATTATTAGATTTATAACCTATTCCAGTTGTATCAGATGTAGTAGTTCCAATAAATATATTATGACTAGTTGTACCATCAGACCCTGCGTTTTCACCTATGAATATATTTTTAGATCCTGAAATACTAGAAGTACCAGCATTATATCCCATAAATATATTTCGATAGCCATTATTATTACTAGTTCCTGCTTCAGTACCTACGAAAATATTATTATCTCCGGTCTGCTCTCTACTTGAATTTTTACCGGCCCCTGTAGATTTACCAATAAATATATTATTAGTACCAGTTTTATTATTGATTCCAGATTTATATCCTAAAAATATATTATCATTAGCTATTGAGTTATAACCAGTTTGATAACCTAATTGTATATTATTATAATTATTTGTAGATTTATATCCAGATTCTTTTCCTATATTAATATTGTTAGATCCACTGATATTTTTATTTCCTGCATTATTTCCAGAGTGTATATTATTATCACCAGTTTGAAGACTGAATCCTGAATAAGGACCTAGCAAAACATTATTAGAACCACTAATAAGATTAAATCCTGTCTGATAACCCAAAATAAGATTATCTGCTCCGGTTGTTAAGCTGGCTCCGGAATTACTACCAATCAATGTATTTCCATTACCAATTGATATTGCCTTTCCAGATTTATAACCTAATAAAGTATTATCGCTACCACTAGTTAGCTCACTTCCAGAACTGGAATTTGATGTTCCAGAACCCAAAATAACATTACGGGATCCATCTGTTAATTTAAAGGCGGAATAGGGACCAATTGCAATATTATATTCACCTGTTGTACTTGCTCCAGCAAGACCCGCAGATCTATAACCCATAAACATATTGAATTCTCCCGAAACATTGGAACCTGCTTGATAACCAATGACAAATGCTTCTGTACCAGTATAGGAAGTCCCGGCTTCATAACCAATTAAAATAGCATTATTAGACGTATAGGAATTACCGGCTCCAGAACCAATAATAACATTTTGACCATTGGTTTCTATTGATGCAGCTGTATTTTTACCAATCAAAACATTATCAGATGATGATGATATTGATGTACCTACAGAAGAACCTATTATTACATTATTTATAGAAGAATTAGAATTATAACCTGCGCTAACACCTATATGAATATTATCATTACCAGTTGTAAGAGCACCTCCTGTGGAATCAATAGCTATATTACTAATGGTATTATTAGTGCTACCAGAACCAATCAGAATATTTCTAGATCCGGTGGTCAATGATGCCCCCGCTTCATTACCAATTACAGTATTGAATGATGCGGTGGTCTCGGTGAATTCAGAACCAGCACTAGACCCCGCATTATTACCCAGATATGTATTACAATCTCCAGTATTATAATATCCAGAATTTGTACCTAAATATGTATTTGAAATACCGTTTGAATTATAATAGCCGGCATAATTACCAATAGAAACTATACCATTTGACATATTAGTATATCCAGATTGCTTTCCTAATAATAGATTATCATTTCCAATAACATTATTCATACCTGCTTCATAGCCTACATATGTATTATCAATTCCTGTATTATTATCAGTTCCAGAATATGATCCAATAAATATATTATTGTCTGTTGTAGTAGTACCTATTCCAGAACTCTGTCCAATAAATACATTTAAATTACCAGTAGTTAGTGATTCTCCACATTCACTACCTATCATAATATTGCCAATGCCATTAGTCATCGAATTACCGGAATTGTATCCAGTTATTATATTTTCGGAACCAGTAGTCATATTTATTCCCGCATTGGAACCTGTAATAGTATTATAGTCTCCTGTAGTTAATGAGTGCCCAGAAAAGGAACCTACTAATGTATTATTATTGGCAGTAGTAATCTGAGATCCAGAATAGGAACCTAGAATAGTATTATATGATGCGCTAGTAACATTTGAACCAGCGGCAACACCTATAATTAAATTATTGATTCCTGTAGAATTAAGGGCACCCGCATTATCACCTATTGTAATAGTACCACTTCCCTGTTCATTTTGCCCTCGGCTATTAAGACTTTGGAAACTAGAATTATATTGGGAGGAATTGAATGTATAACAATCATTACATATTATACGGGAGTCTAGAGAGCTTGTAAGAGTATTTCCTTGTATATTAACACTATTACATACAATAGTATAATAATCATTGGCATAGATGCTATAATTTGATATATTACTTGTAGAATTTATAGTTCCATCATATATTTCAACCAATTTTTCAGTATCTGTAAGTGACTCTGAATAAATACCGTAATTAGTATTATTTATACTATTGATTGATATATTGCTATTGTATATATGGCTATTTGAGTCTCGTAAATAAATACCTGTAGTTCTAGATGAAAAATTATTAGTTATTTGTATTTTTGGATTATATATTTGGGAATTAGTATTATTAGTATAGATAGCATTATAGTCGCCATCACTTATAGTATCAGTTATAGTATCACTTACGTTTGGTGTAATATTGACATCAATATTATTCATAATTAGATTAGTCATTGTCGTAGGGCTAGATATATTACTGGTATTGGCATATATACCATTCACTTTATTAGAATTACCTGTATAATTAATAATTATGTTATCTAGAGTTACTTCATTTGTATCATTAATAGCTAAAATACAAGATGATGTGAGAATAGAACTAGTATTCGTAGTATTAGTAGTATCATATGAACTCCATGTAATACCATCATTACTATAAGCAAATACATATGGACCTCTGCCTCCTGCTATCCACATATTACCATCCCAAGTTATACTAACACACTGATTTGATAATATTGTATTACCATTAGTACTAGGATACCATGTTATACCATCATAACTATAACCTAATGTGGTTGTTCCATATCCACCTGCCACCCATATTTTTCCATTCCATAATACAGTGTAACATACATCAAATATAGTAATACCAGTATTACTACTAATCCAATTTATACCATCTGAACTATAATATAATGATGTATTACCTACACCTCCGGCAACAAATATAGAGCCATTCCAAAAAATAGTTGCACATCCTCCACAATCATCATTTACAGGACTTGCTATCCAAGTAATACCATCATAACTATGAGCAAAAGTTGGGACCGACCCAGTGCTACCTATTGCCCATATTGAACCATTCCATGCTATAGTTTCACAAGAATATAAAAATATTTCTTTACCATTAGTACTAGGAAACCAATCTATTCCATTATAACTATATCCTAATGTATTTGTACCTTGGCCGCCAGCTACCCATAATAAACCATTACAAGCTATAGCATTACAACGTGTATTTATAATAGAACTACCACTAGTACTAACTGTCCAATTGATACCATCACTGCTATATGCTATTTTATTTAGTGTATAAGTATTAAAACCTGTCACCCATAAATTATTATACCATGTTATACATCTACATTCTCCACTATTAAATATTTCATTACCACTTAAACTTGAATACCATGTAAAACCATTGTAACTATATGCTAATACATTATTACTATTACTTCCTGCTATATATAAACTTCCATTATAAGAAATAGCAGTAGTTTGTGAAGGTTCTGAAAATATATAATTATTAGGATTTTGTAACCAATCTAAACTATTATAACTATATGCTATATTATTTTTGCCTACACCACCGCTTCTATAACCTCCCGCAATTGTCATAGTATTATTAGATAATATAGTATAACATTCATTTAAAATTGATGTACCACTGGAAATTCCATACCAAGTTTTACCATCATTACTGTATGCTATTGAATATGGACCAAAACCTCCAGCTAGCCATATAGTTCCATTCCATGTTACAGTATAACATTGATAAAATATATTATAATCACCATTAGTACTAGAAACCCAATTTATACCATCAGTACTATATGCTAAAGTATTTAAATCACTATTTCCAGAACCTCCAGCAACCCATAAAGCTCCGTTCCATGCTACAGTATTACAACCAAATTCTAATACTACATTACCATTATTACTAGGAAGCCAATTAAAACCATCATAACTATATGCCAATGGGTTAGAACTATCACCACATGCTACCCATATATTACTATTTACATTTACATTTACTGATAAACCATAGCATTCTAAAAAAGGAGGTGATATTATATTCTTCCAATTTATGCCATCATAACTATATAACATACCATTACCACCAGCTAGCCATAAATTATTATTTCTTGATAAGGAATAACAGTAATCAAAATTATTACTATTATAATAATTATTAAAAATATTTACAGTTCCATTACTAGAACCTCCTATTAGGGCAGTTTGACCATCACTGGATAAGTAAACCCAATTTACAGGACTATCTATTGTTAATGAATTTATTAGGACATAACTATTTGGAGTAGATGGACTTGATGAATAATAACTATAAGCAATATTACTATTATAAGAACCTACTAATAAAGTTTGCCCAGAACCAGATAAAGATATATTATAATTACCTAGATTTTCACCTTCGGATCCCTCTATAGTACTTTGTAAAGTATATCCTGAACCATCGGTATTAGATGTATAATAGATATATATGGAATTATTACTTGATATTGCTAAAACTTCCCCTGAAGTAGATAATGAAATATTATTACCATATTCATTACCATTAATATCATAATTAGGTGTATTATTAGTTATACTTATTACTCCATTATATGATGAAACTAGTGATATATTGGATGAATAAAATATAGAAAATACATTTGAACCTATATATCCACTAGCTATTATTTGACCATTGCCAGATACAGCAATAGATTTACATAATGTATAAGGATAAATATAATCGTAGGTATATAAAGTATTTATTATAGTATAGGCTTCGCCATTTGATGGATTTGGAGAATAATAAACATATATAAGTCTTGTATAAAAACCTCCAATTACTAAGGTTTGACCTGTTGTAGAAAAACTTATATTTCTTATACTATATATTGCATCAGTAATATTAGTATTGAAGGGTGTGTAACTATTACTAACTCCTGGAGTTGTGGAATAATAAAGATATTTATGATAATTATAACCTACTGCGAAAACAATAACTTGACCATTTCCTGAAATAGCAATACCTATAATATAACCTCTATTTATAGTTTGAATTAAATTATAATTACCCAGTGAAGGAGTGGATGAATAATAAATATAAACATTAGTAGCATCTGAAACTATACAAGTTTTACCATCATCAGATATAGACATCAATGTACCAAAACTATCAGGATTTGATAATACCTGAACAATATTATAAGGATTTAAAGGACTATAATCTATAATATTAGTATTTAACCAATTTATACCATCTGTACTATAACCTAATACACTTGGACCATTACCACCCGCTACAAATATATTTCCATTTGATGCTAAAGCATTACAAGTTTGGTCAAATATTTCATTACCATTTGTACTATAATTCCATGTAATACCATCAGTACTATAAGCTAAATTATTATTACTATATCCTCCCCCAGCAATCCATAAACTTCCATTCCATAATAGCGCATTACAATCACCACTTGTACTAAAAATCTCATTACTATTACCTATTACTTTATCTTTTTTAGAATTAGTAATTGTCATATCAGATAGCTTCATATTTTTTGCTAGAACAATAGATGCGGTGTTTTCATCAGCAGCATTGCTTATGAATGAAACTTTATTAACATTGATGAAAGTATTATATTTGCTAGAACCTTCAATATCAACATAGTCTTTACATATAATACTATTTAGCTCATTATAAGTACCTGGACTTACTAATAATTTATATCTATTATTAGCATTATTATTAGTTATAGATGACAGTGCGCTAGATATAGAATAATAATCGCAATTCTGGGATCCAACCGTTATAGTCTTATTTCCAGAATATATAGTATTAGATGGTTGAATATGTAAAGGTCCTCCTTGATTTATCACATTGTATAAATTAAATATATAATTGCTTTTTCCGTCATTATTAATAATAGGATTTGTAGAACCACTAATTTTAGTTTGATAAATATCTGCTGTATATAATGCTTTTATATTTATGTCTAGAGTAGAATTAGTAGGTTCATTTGTTAAATTGTAACCATTATCTAAAATTAGTCTATTTGTCTCTGGAGTAGTTGCAATTCTAAATACATTATCATTATTATTAGATCCAGATACTAATATATATTGATTATGTTGAAAACCTAGAGTGATGAAATCTACAATTGAGATATTGGAACTTTCTATAATATTATTATATTGAGTATTACCAATGTTACTAAGACTATTACTTAAAAAACTAATAACATTACTTGTATTACCTGTTTCTACTAAAACATTCGAACTATTAAATGATATACCATAATTGAGATTGGAAATATTTGTAGTATTAGTATCATTTATTACTTCTATTTCACTATTTTTAATTATGACTGGACTATTATTAAGTACAATACCATTATTAATTGTTCCAGATAGAGTATTGGTAGTATTGGAAGTATTAAAATTATTGGATAATATTAAATTTTCAATATATGTTTTATCTATTACAGATTCTATATCATTAGATAGTCCATAACAATTAGTAAGAGATATACCATTTGTATATGTAGCCTGTGGTGTTGAAATATCTATCTTATTATTTATCATACGAGGAGTTGTATTATATACATCAATCCCTGTATATGTTCCTAATAAATTGGGACCATTCATTAATATCTGACAGTTTTCGATAGTATTATTGAGCCCTCCATTCATATATATATGATTAGTAGTTCCTGATGTATTAATAGAAGTATTACAAGTAAATATACAATTATTTATTGAAATATTGTTTTTATCCGATGAGTAAATGGCATTACTAAAAGAGGAATTGCTATTATCAGATAGATTAAATACTATATTAGCAATTTCACATTTTTCCCCTAGAATAATCATTGAACCCGTATATAATGAAACATTACCAGTATTATGTGTAATTACTGAATTATAATTATCTTCACCTCGAAGACTAACATAATCTGGCAATATGATTTGATTAGTAGATTCACTATATTGTCCAGGACCTAATTGTATTATAAATGGATATGTTGATGATGGTGGACTGCCTAAATTGCTAGTGAGGGTTCCATCTAAATAGCCACCTCCAGCAGTTCCAATGGCTGTATAAATAGCAGTATTTATATCTTGATAATCTGCTGCTCCAGGAATAGGAGATACTGTAATTACTAATTGATTTATTCTGGACAAACCTCCAGATATTGCTGATAAAACACCAGTTATAGGATTCATAATAAGATTATTTCCTACTTTTAGAATTCCAGCATTAGTATTACTAGCTATATCTAGTGTTATTGGACGCCATCTATTACCAAATATATCTGCTCCAGTATTACTAACTGAATCATAATTATATCCTTCAAATTTATAGGTAGATTGATTAAAACGCAATTGACCTGTAACTCCATTATTAGTTTGTTGACCTCCTTCAAAATAACTAATTACAATAGAAGAATCAAATGTAACATCTTGATTAGGATTTAATGACGACATTCCGAAATATATAGTATATCTAGATATAGTTATTATTTATAATACTTATACTTATACTAATACTAATGTTGATAGTGATAATTCTTTTATACTTAATCTTAATATTAGTAATATTAGTAATATTTATATATATAATGAAAAATAATAAATATAAACAATACACAATAAACATAAACAATACACAATAAACATTACATTGTCTAGAGCAATAAATATTATAATATTTATATATTTATAGATATTTTCATACATACTATATATTCATAAAAATGGATAGAGTTAAACAACTAGAAAAAATACAAAGTGAAGCGCTAGAACTATTTACAAAGAAAAATGCAGATTATGGCGACGCCTTTGCCAAATTTGGCCTGATAGGAATACTGATGAGGATTGAGGATAAAATCCAAAGGTCATTATCAATTACTAAAAATGGTGTAAATTTAGTAGATGATGAGAAAATTAGAGATACACTTCTAGACTTACATAACTATTCAGCGATGGGTTTGATGATAATTGATGAAAATAAGTAGATTTATATTCTTTGATAAAAAATATTTTACTATCTAAAAAATAGTAATGATAAACATAATATAATTATTATAATATGTATCATTGTTATAATTTTTATAAATGTACTTTTGGGAGTAATATCACCAAAACCAACGGTACTATGTGTAACTAATGAATAATATAATGCAGTCATGAATGTAATATTATGATTTACAGAGAAATGTGGTTTGAATACAAAATGTTCATCAGTACCATATAACCAATAAATAACACTAAATATAAATATTATAAAAAAATTTAAATATAGATAATTTAATTTATTTTTATTAAGATTTAAAAATTTAGTGATAATTAAGGGTGTAATAATCATTTTAAAATATATTACACCGACCGAAAAGAAAAATGAGACAAAATTATTATAATAATATTAGATTTTAATTATATATTTTATAACTGTGTTTTAAGTAATTTGTTAAATGAACTTTTTTTATTTTATATTTTAATATACTTTTTATAACTTTATCTATTTCTTCATAAGTATTAGGACTTTCTTTTTTTATATAATGTTTTAATTGACTAAAAAATTCTTCTATAGCATTTGTTTGTGGATTATAAGGAACTGAATATAGTAAATGATTATTTGAATTTTCAATATGTTGTCTTATTCTAATAGACCTATGTATTACAGCATTATCCATTATAATTAAATGATTTTTATATTTATTGTTTATAAATTGATTGTAAAAATCTATTATATTATCTGTTTTTACACCACCTTTTAAATCCTTATATAGTATCCATCCTATTACTTTATTAGCACTTATAGCACATAATAAATTATATCTTTTATATGGATATTTATGAGTTTTTTTTATTACTCTTGTTCCACTTTTACTTCTACCATATGATAAAGTCATATTCAAATATATTGATGTTTCGTCAAGACAAATAGTTTTATTATATTTATATGTATGTAATTTATGATAAAACTCACTTAAATCATTAGCTTCTTGACCTTGTTTAATTTCAGGATAATATTTATTTCTTAATCTTTTTCTTGTAATTTTATTTGCTTTAAAAATATTATGAATACTACTATCTGATAAACTTACTTTATATTTCTTTTTTACTAATTTAGATAACTCTAATAGTGTTGTAGTTGAATATTGTTTAGTATATTCTTTTACATACTTTTCAATATTTTTAGTTATTTTAATATTTTTATTAACTCTTGTTTTTCTTTTAATGTTACCATTTATATTATATCTTCTAATCCATCTTGATAATGATTGATATTTACAATCAAATAATTTACAAGTATTTCTAATATTATTTTTATTTTTTAAATAATATTTAACTGCTGATAATTTATAATCTTCACTATGATGTATCATTTTTATTATTCATAATATAATAATTTAAAGATTTTATTTCTATATATATTATTAAAAATATTATAATTATTATTTATAATAATAATGGATTCAATTGAAAATGAAAATATAAAATTAAAAGAAAAAATAATACAATTAGAAGATAAAATAAAAGAATATGAAGAAAAAATAAAAAAATATACAAATAGTGAAGCACATAAAAAATATTATAAAAAACATAAAAAA
>Ga0209086_10001354_pt1 | contig 19972 bp, 16 predicted proteins | sample M_130207_XF_Meta_FD_187312 | JGI IMG/M metagenome (GOLD analysis project Ga0209086, IMG submission 187312) | Freshwater microbial communities from Lake Montjoie, Canada to study carbon cycling - M_130207_XF_MetaG (SPAdes) (version 2) | ecosystem: Environmental > Aquatic > Freshwater > Lake... | reverse complement strand
CTTTTGCAGTGCCTTTTTCAGCATCAATATTGGCGCCAATAATAATACCATCTTCAATTATCGTTATGCTGGCCTGAGCACTTTCTAAGGCACTCATTATTTTTTTATCAGCTTGAGTTGAATCTATTTGTAAACCTTTCACTTTAATGGGACCAGCAATGGCTCCTGCTACTAATAAAAATGCTGCTCCACTCCAATCACCTTCTACCGTATACTCAATCACAGGATTCAAAGGGCTATGATGATAAAAATGGAAACTTTCATAATTGGTATGTTTTACATTCCAACCAAAAGCATTTAAGACCCCTAAGGTTAAATCGATATATGGTTTACTTTTCAAATCCAATACTTTTATTTCAACATCATAAGTATCAGTAGCTGCATAAGCCATTAACAACCCAGTTAAAAACTGAGAACTTAAAGACCCATCCACTGTTATGGATGCTGGTTGTAAAGGACCTTTTATTTGTATAGGTAAAAAACCATTGTTCGAATTAATTTGAATTCCTAAGGAAGGAAATATTTGATCGAAAAAATGCATGGGCCTTTTGACCAAACTTCCCTCCCCTTGTATGGTGATGGATTGATCGCTTAAGGCTGCAATGGGCGTAAACATTCTTATACCTAAACCACTTTCGCCACAATTCATTGCTGGCCCAATGGGCTTTACCCCTTTTGAGGTAACAGTTACAATTGATTGCCTTGTATTGTTATTTAGTATTTCACTTGTTTCAACTATAGCACCTAATTTTTGAATGACACCCAAAGCAGCAACATCGTCATTGGAATATCCTGGATTGTGAATAATTGTTTTTCCTGTATGTAATAATGCCGCAGCACAAGCCCTTTGCATACTGCTTTTACTTGCTGGCGCTATTTGCGAACCACTAATTTTACTTGGATAAACTATCGCACGCATTTTATGAATACAACTTTATTAATTTTTCTAATGATTTCATAGGCACCGTATCATACACTGCCTGCCCCATCTTTTTCAAAAGCACGTATTGCATGCCGGCACTGGCTTTTTTCTTATCTTTTTGCATGACCTGCATAGCATGGTCAATATTAAAACGCATGCTTGTAGGCAATCCATATTTTTTTAGCGTATCTACCAATAATCCTGTTTCATTAAAGCCTTGTAGCACTTGTGAAATTTTACTGGCATAGACCATCCCAATACTAATCGCGTGGCCATGTAATAGTGCATGTTCATTTTCGATAGCGTGACCTAAAGTATGTCCAAAATTGAGCAACTTTCGTTCGCCTTTTTCAAACTCATCTTGCTGCACCACTTTTACTTTTATTTGAACATTTTTTTCAATTAGTATAGCCAATGATTTTTTATCTTTTTGATAATAGGCTATATTTCGACTGGCCAACTCTTTCATCATTTTAGCATCCTTGATGGCTGCATGCTTTATAATTTCAGCAAATCCATTTTCCCATTGGTGAACTGGTAATGTTTTTAAAAAATCTAAATCGTATAATAAAAAAGAAGGTTGTCTAATTAACCCCACCATATTTTTATACAAGCCTACGTCAATTCCATTTTTTCCTCCAATGGAAGCATCTACCATAGCCAAAATGGTTGTAGGCACAAAACCTACTGCTACTCCGCGCATATATACACCTGCTACATAACCCACCATATCTGTTACTACTCCACCCCCCACACCAATGAGTACCGCTTGTCTAGTAGCACCAAAATTGAGTAAGGCTTCAATGATAAAGTCGACGGTTGCTTGATGTTTATGTTCTTCGCCAGATGGAATGACAATGGTTTTTTTCGCTTTGAATTTATTTTCATGTAAAGCATATACGTTTTCATCTGTAATATAAAAAGCATTGGCTTTGTCCACCATTTTATCTATAGCAGCAAACTTACCATCTAACACAAACGATACGGTACTTTTAGAAAATTTAACCTTCCTGGTTTTCATTGACTTTGGCTTTGACTTAAAAAATAAATTTACAGTAATAAGCTTCCATTTAAAATGTCACTCCTTAACTGTTCATTATCTTATTTTGGTGATTGATACTTTCCATATGCACAGCATCCATGTACTTGGTAATAAAGTCTTCACTTAAACCCACTTTATTGCCTTTTCCAACAGCACGCTCCAATATTTCATTCCAACGATTGGTTTGCAAAATGGTAATATCATTGTTCTTTTTATACTCTCCAATTTTTTCAGCTACTTTCATACGAGTAGACAATACTTGTAACAATTCATCATCCAATTGATTGATTTGTTGACGTAATTTTTCCAATGCTGCATGGTATTCTTCTGAAGCAACATCTTCTTTTCTCCAACGTATGGCTTCCAACATGGTTTTTAAAACTTCGGGGGTAATTTGTTGCTTCGCATCACTCCAGGCATTGTCTGGGTCAATATGCGACTCTATAATTAAACCATCAAAATCTAAATCCATGGCTTGTTGTGCTACCTCTTGTAAAATATCGCGACGTCCACAAATATGCGAAGGATCATTGATCATAGGAATACTAGAATAACGGCGTTTCATCTCAATAGCCAAATGCCACATGGGTGCATTTCGGTATTCTGTGTTTCCATAGGAACTAAATCCACGGTGGATCAATCCCAATTCTTCGATGCCCGCTTTTGCAATACGCTCCATACCACCAATCCACAATTCTAAATCTGGATTGATTGGATTTTTAATTAACACAGGTACTTTTACCCCCTTTAAAGCATCTGCAATTTCTTGCACACTAAAAGGATTTACAGTAGTACGCGCTCCTACCCACAATACATCTACATCAAAATGTAATGCATCTTCTACTTGTTTAGCGGTAGCTACTTCCACCGCAACAGGCAACCCGGTTTCTTTCTTGGCTTGCTGCAACCAAGGCAAACCCTTGGTTCCAATACCTTCAAAACTTCCTGGTCTTGTTCTAGGCTTCCAAATCCCTGCACGCATAATATCTACTTTACCCGTTGCAGCTAATCGAATAGCAGTTTGCATCACTTGCGCTTCCGTCTCTGCACTGCAAGGACCTGAAATAATCAAGGGTGATTTTTTTAATAAAATGCTTACTTTTTGTTGTTGTTCAGTTAAGTCTCCCATTTTTGCCAATTTTTATATTTTTAAAATTATTTTATTGCTTTACTTTTTTAAAAGTAATTAAAGGCTTACCCTTCTTTTCTAGAAAACCCTTTTGGTCCACCACTATCTGCATCATTCATTCTAATACGACGGCCTTTGTAATTTTTACCATCCACAGCATTAATCATTTGTTTGGCAGCACCTGCTTCAATTTCTACCCAGCTGTTCATATCGCGCATGTCTATTTTACCTAAAGCTTCTTTTCTCAAGTCGCTCATGTCTAATATAAATTGTAAAAAGCTGGCTTTGTAAAAACCATCTTTGGTACCTAAGTTCACAAATAAACGGGTATACCCACTTGCCCCTCTTTCCGCACCACGGCTTCCTCGATCTACTGGAGTTCGCTCCATGCCACGATCATTACTTCTAGTTCTTCCACGATCTGCGCCACTAAATTCTTGACGACCTCTGTCCCGATTGCGATCTTGTTGTTGCATCGGTTCACGACGTCCTCTTTCTGCAGTGCGAATGTTTAAATCTTGAGCATTTTCATAATAACTTAAGAATCGGTTAAATTCTAAAGCAGCTACACGCTTTAATATTTCTTCCTTGCTCATATCGGCAAATTTTTCTGCCAACATTGGAACATAGGTTTCATAATCGCCATGACTTACATCGGTAGACATTAATTTATCCATGACATGGAAAAATTGTTTTCTACAAACATCCTTACCACTAGGAATATCCAATTTATGGAATGTACACTTGTTCATGTTTTCTATCTGACGCAAACGATACGACTCACGGGCATGAACAATAGAGATACATATTCCCTGACTGCCTGCACGACCTGTACGACCACTACGGTGGGTATACACTTCTACATCATCTGGTAATTCAAAATTGATGACGTGGGTGATTCCTTTTACATCAATACCTCTTGCAGCCACATCGGTAGCAATTAATAATTGTAAAGTTTTGTCTCTGAACTGACCCATCACTCTATCACGTTGTTGCTGTGTTAAGTCGCCATGGATAGCATCAATATCATAACCCTCACGTGTTAAACGCTGTGCTACTTCTTGGGCATCCAATTTGGTACGCGTAAAAATGATACCATAAATACCTGGATTGAAATCGATAATTCTTTTTAAAGTCTCATAACGATGTTGGGCCGATGTCAAATAATATTGGTGATCAATACTCTTATTAGTGGCGTTTACTTTACCAATAGTTACTTCCACTGGCTCTTTCATGTAGCGCTTGCTTACTTTTCTTATTTCTGCTGGCATAGTGGCACTAAACAACCAAATACTTTCTCTGTTGGGTGTATTCTTTAAGATAAACTCAATATCATCCTGGAAACCCATGTTTAACATTTCATCGGCCTCATCCAACACGACATATTCAATCTTTTCTAAGTTGATTGCTTTTCTTTCAATCAAATCAATTAAACGACCCGGAGTGGCTACTACTACTTGCACACCTCTTTTTAAATCTTTAATTTGCATTCCAATGGAAGTACCTCCATACACTGCTAAAACTTGCAAGCCTGGAATATGTTTTTTAAACAAATTCATTTCACTTACAATTTGCATACACAATTCTCTGGTTGGACAAACTACTAAAGCTTGCGGAAACCTGTCTGCTGTTTTAATCAATTGTAATAAAGGCAACCCAAAGGCTGCTGTTTTACCTGTACCTGTTTGTGCTAATCCAATAAAATCTTTCGTGCCACTTATTAAAACTGGTATCGAACGTTCTTGAATTTCTGTTGCATGTGTATACCCCAATTCCGTTACCGCTTTTACGAGTTGATCATTGATACCGATTTCTGTAAATGTCTTTTTTGACTTTACAGCCTCTATCAATTCATTCTTAACTTCCATTTCTTCTTTCTTCTTCATTTGTATATTTTTTTGCTTGGTCACTTATTGTGCTTCGCTTTTTTTTAATTATTTTAAAATCCTTTTTATTTGATTGGCATTTTGAATCAATTCCAATAAGTAAGCCGGGTTTTCTTTTTCCAAACTTGCTTTGAATTTTTTTAATTGACTAATATGCTCATTCAAAACATCTAATACGTTTTCTTTGTTTTGCATAAAAATGGGAACCCACATTTCTGCATTGGACTTGGCCAAACGAACTGTGCTTTCAAAACCACTACTCGCTAACTCAAAAATTGCATCCGACTCTTTTTCCTTCTCTAACACCGTATTAGCCAATGCAAAAGAAGTAATATGCGAAATATGACTCACATAGGCCACATGTATGTCATGTTTAATGGCATTCATATAAAGCATATGCATACCTAAAGCTTGATATAATTCTTCTACCAACTGCAATGCATCTACATCTACCTGCTCTTTGTTACAAATAATCGTAGCCTTATCAACAAAAGCATCTTCTTGTGCTGCTGTTGGACCACTAAATTCAGTTCCCCACATTGGATGTGTTGGAACAAAACGTCCTTTGTTTACATGTGCATTCGCTATGTTTACAATACTTTCTTTGGTAGAACCTAAATCAAAAACAACTTGCTTGTTCACTAAGTTTAAGATAGTGGGCAATAAATTTTCAGCCACATTAATAGGGGTTGCAATAGCAATGATGTCTGAAGCTGCAATCGCATCTTCTAAAGACATAATTTCATCTACAATACCCAATTGCAATGCGATGTTTTGGTGTTCGATGTTCGAATCCACTCCAATTACCTTGGATACGATGCCTTTCTTTTTCAAAGACAACGCTAGTGAACCGCCCATTAAACCAATTCCAATGACTGTTAAACGCATGCTTCAATTCTTTTAATTGCATCACTAAATTTTTCTATGGAACCACATAAACTCACTCTGATGTATTCATTGCCTGCAGAACCAAAAATTCCACCAGGGGTAATAAAAACATTTGCATCGTATAATACCTTATCACTTAATGCATATCCATCTTTGTAAGTTGCGGGAATTTTGGCCCATACAAACATGCCTACTTGTTGTTTAGCGTAAACACATTTTAAAACATCTAATAACTCGAATACTTTTTCACGTCGTGCTGTATATATTTTATTCACGGAGTCATACCAACTTTGATCCAGACTTAATGCCTTAGCAGCTGCTAATTGCACTGGTAAAAACATACCACTGTCCATGTTGGATTTAAACCTAAGTATTTCATTGATTCTATCTTCGGCAGCAATTAACATGCCTACTCTCCATCCTGCCATATTCTGACTTTTACTTAGAGAGTTTAATTCGATCACCACCTCTTTAGCCCCCTGTATAGATAATAAACTTTCAGGTTTATCATTTAAAATAAAGGCATAAGGATTATCATGACAAATCAATATTTGATGCTTTTTTCCAAAGGCGACTATTTTTTCAAATAATTCTTTTGTTGGCCTTTGACCTGTTGGCATATGCGGATAGTTCACCCACATTAACTTGACTTTTGATAAATCTGATTTTTCTAAATTTTCAAAGTCAGGCGCCCAACTGTTATCGGCAGTCAACTCATAGTATAACGGGGTCCCACCCGCTAATTTAACTGCACTTGAATATGTCGGATAACCAGGATTAGGAATTAATACCTGATCTCCTTCATTTAAATAGGTCATACATATATGCATGATCCCTTCTTTACTTCCTAATAATGGAAGTACCTCAGTAGCTGGATTAATATCCTCTACATGAAAGTATTTTTTATACCAATGGGTTATAGCCTCTCTTAAAATAGGCGAACCTTTGTAAGATTGATAGCCATGTACATTTTCTTTTATCGCTTCTTGCTGTAATGCTTTAATCACATCAGGGTGTGGAGGTAAATCGGGGCTACCAATACCTAAATTAATGATCTGCTTCCCCGCTTTATTGAGTTCGTCAATTTCGCGCAGCTTAGTAGAAAAATAATATTCTCCTATCCCTTCTAATCTATGTGCTACAGTCCAATTCATAATTACCCTTTTACAACTTTGCCCTTGTTATACATTCCAAATATTTTAATGCTATTGGTTAAAGATTTTACCTCCTCCAAAGTTTTTTCAATTTGTTTTTTATTTTCAAATTCCAAATCAGCATAGAACCCATATTTAAACGTACTACCTGGTATGGGCATACTTTGCAACTTGCTTAAGTTAACATGGCCTTGAGCAATTTTAGCCAACACTTTTGCAAGTATGCCTCTGGAATGATCGGTCTGAAAATAAATGGAAGCCTTGTTTGGATTTTCAATTTCAGTTTTAGCCCCTATGGATTCCATCACTAAAAAACGAGTGATATTGTTTTTTAAAGTATGTATATCTGGCGCAGCTATGTCTAACCCATACATTTGGGCTGCCAATTTACTGGCAATGGCTGCTGTATATTTACTTTTATGCTGGTGTACCAATTTAGCACTTAATGCAGTATCCTCCGACTCTACCAATTTCCAATTGTACTTTTCTAAGTAATCTAAACATTGTAAAATAGCCATAGGATGACTATGCACTTCCTTCACATCCTCTAATTTCACACCTGGGAATGTCAGTAAATTTTGACTTATCGATAAATATACTTCCCCTATCACTTTCAATTTGCTTTTTTGCAATAAATTGTAATTAGGTAGAATACTTCCAGCAATAGAATTTTCAATCGCCATCACGGCCCCATCTGCTAATTTAGGATTTGCTCCTATTTGAACCACTTTTCTAAAAGTATCGCAAGTAACAACCTCTACATTTTTACCAAAAAAATGCCTAGCTGCCACTTGGTGGAAACTGCCTTCATATCCTTGTATCGTTACCTTTTTATTCATAAAAAAAATCCCGGCTTTGTGGGCCGGGATTGTATATTTAGTTATTTCGTTTACGCTTTTACAAATACTACCCGGCTACTTTGGTTAAAGTAGAAATAAAAGAAAAAGTAAAACCAATTGTTAATATTTGCTTTCATCTTGTAACAAAGATAGGTTAAAATGGGCTATCTATCAAAATTGTTTCCGTTTTTAGACCTAAAAACTAACAGATAGTCGTTTTTAAGGTTTTCTTAGAAAGCTTAAAAACAGCTTACTTTTGCACCTAAAAGTGCTTATAAAAAAACCGCCCCAATAAATCGGGGCGGTTCAACGATTACTTGCCTTACGAAAATCGTTCTATAACTGTTAGCTGGCAAGACAGATTGATTCAACAACCTACCAACAGCTCAATTATTTATTTTGCTTTAGCAGCAGTATCAACAGTTGCAGCAGCAGCAGTATCAACAGCTACAGCAGCAGTATCAACAGTTGTAGCAGCAGTATCAGTTTTTACATCAGTTGCAGCACCACCACAAGCAGCTAATGCAGCGATAGCGAAAATTGCGATTACTTTTTTCATTTGGATTTGTTTTAAATGATTAATTATACCATTAATACAAAAACCTCAAAAAGGTAACCTCCAACAGCTTAAAAAATTAAAAAAGAGGCTATTTTGGGTTACTTTTGCACCAATTAAGTATTAATCTATTGAAAGCTGAATTAAATGAACAAGCCCTCTTAAAAGGGTTAGCCCATAATGACTCCAAGGCGGTGGAAGCCCTCTATAAGAGTCATTTTAATATGATTCAGCACTTTGTTTTAAATAACAATGGCTCTTTTGATGACGCTAGGGATATTTTTCAGGAAGCAATGATTACCCTTTACGAAAAGGTTCAATCCAGTTCATTTGTCCTTACCTGTCAAATTAAAACCTACCTCTTTTCCATTTGCAAGCATTTATGGCTTAAACGCTTGCAACAAATGGCAAAGTTCAATAGCCCTCTAAGCATACATGAAGAAAGTATTTCAGTAGAAGAAGATGTACTGGCTTATGAAAAGAAAGATGCTGCATTTGCTATTATGGATCGAGCTTTAAATAGTTTAGGAGAACCATGTAAAAGTTTGTTGGAAGGCTACTATATCAATAAAAAGGGAATGCAGGAATTAGCACAGGACTTTGGCTATACCAATGCAGACAATGCAAAGAATCAAAAATACAAATGTTTGATGCGTTTAAAGAAGTTGTTTTTTACGCAATATAATATTGGAGATTAAGAAATTAGAAGAACAATTAACTATGGAAGACATTAAGTTATTAGAAACAATTGAAAAATATTTGACAGGCGAAATGTCTGCTCAAGAGCGCGAATTATTTGAAACCATTCGCAAGAATACGCCTGAAATTGATCAAATGGTAGTGGAGCATAGCATGTTTCTTCAGCATATGGATATGTATGCCAACAGACGCCGATTTGCCAAACTAACCGAAAAAACATTCCAGCATTTATTCGCAGCTGGTGAATGGACCTTAGACCATTCTTTACCTTCGAAAACAAAAATGATTCAGTTATGGAATAAATATAAAAAAGTAGCAGCCATTGCTGCCTCCGTGGGTGGTTTTATTGCCTTAACTACATCTGCCATCATTATGTATTTTTCGCCAAGCTTAAATGGCAACCAATTATTACAATTAAGCAAAGCCATTGAAGTCATTAAAAAGAATCAACAAGTTCAAGGCCACCTTTTAAATGAAGTAAAATCTAAAGTTCCAGAAAATGCTAAACTCATCAGCGGTGGTTCGGGATTTTTAATTGACCCTAAAGGCTTTATCATCACCAATGCTCATGTCCTAAAAGGCAATGGCGCCATAGTCATTAATAATGTTGGGCAAGAATTACACGCGAATATTATTTTTGCCGACAAAGACCTAGACCTTGCTTTGTTAAAAATTGAAGACAAAGATTTTTCAGCGCCTGCAACTATTCCTTTTTCGATTCGTAAAAAAATGACCGATTTAGGAGAAGAAATTTTTACCCTAGGCTACCCAAGAAATGACAATGATATCGTATATGGAAAAGGTTATTTAAGTGCTCAAACTGGTTATGAAGGCGATAGCAGTTCATATCAAATACAAATTAGCGCTAATCCTGGTTACTCCGGCGCTCCTTTATTCAATGACAAAGGTGAAGTAATAGGCATTATAAGTACAAGACAAAAATTAGCAGAAGGCGTTGCATTTGCTATTAAATCTAATAAAATTATTGACCTGATTGCTTCGATTAAAGAGAATGATGATAAATCAGAAATAAAATTAAAAATTACTAAGACAGGCCTTTCCAATACCTCTAACAGAAAAGATCAAATCAATAATTTCAAACCTTATATTTTTAGTGTTCGTTCTTATAACTAAAGTTGTCTAATACCCACTACCAAAGACTAGGAGGGTATACTTTAGCAGCTACCAATGCATCGATACTTTCTTTTACACCTGGCGCATCTTCTTTATATGTTACTCCAAACCATTTTGCATTAGTGGGAATTACTTTTACTTCCCCTAGTCCCAATTCTTTAAATCGACCAGCTACATAAGGAATATAAAATTCAGATTTTAACTCCTGCCCTTTAGTTTGTAAAAAAGTGGCAAATTCTCGTTCACATAATTTTATAAAACCTGGAGGGAAACACATGAAATTCATACTTACTCGTGTATCTACTTGCAATGGTGTTTCAACCCCTTTTTCTTCAAATACAATTTGCCCACTTTGTTTTCGATAAATATTAGTTCGTTCATGAATAGAAGATAAATACCCTTGATCATTGATCATGCAAACACCTCTACTCACGGTTCCATTTTCACTTAATGTATTCACTAATTCATACCCTAGTATACAGCTGGTTGTTTCATTGCACTCCTTCGTTAAAAAAGTATATGCTAGAGCAAAAGCTTCTTTGCCATAATAATCATCCGCATTAATGATAGCAAAAGATTCTTTTACTTCCTCTATGCAACATAATAAGGCTTGTGCAGTTCCCCATGGTTTTACTCGATCCGCTGGTATTGAAAAGCCTTCCGTAAATTTATCTAGAGACTGATAGACATAAGCTGTTTTAATTTTTCCTGCCAACTTTGGCTCCAATACCTTTTTAAAGGGCTCAGCAAAATCTTCCCTAATAATAAAAACCACTTTACCGAATCCAGCGTGTATGGCATCATAAATAGAATACTCCATAATGGTTTCTCCCGCAGGTCCAAAACCTTCAGTCTGCTTCATGCTTCCGTATCTACTTGCCATGCCTGCTGCTAAAATCACTAAAGTAGGTGCCATATTAAATCAAAAAATTTTCAAGGTATTAAAATAGTATTTTTGTCAAACTAGTTAAAAATACATTATGTAAAATTAACTGATTTTGATTAAATAGAAAAACATTGACATCGAAACCTTCTATACAAGCGCTACTCTCCTTTAGTAAAAATAATTATGAAACGAGTATTCTACGATTGGACCAGCTACACCCTATTGTAAGTGGCAATAAATGGTATAAACTTAGGTATTATGTAGAAGAAGCTTTACATAGTGATTGCAATACCATCGCTAGTTTTGGTGGGCCGTATTCGAATCACCTTGTAGCATTGGCTTTCACCGCCCAAGAAAATAAATTAAAAAGTATTGGTTATGTAAGAGCCAATCCAACCGAACCCATTACGCCAAGTTTGCAAGAGGCACTTAACTATGGAATGCACTTAGAATTTATCGGCCGAACTCATTTCCAAGAAACAAAAAACCAACTGCTTGATAACTATAAAAAAAATCCCTCCCACAACACTTATTTTATAGATGAAGGCGGTTATGGTGCATTAGGGGCAAAAGGCGCAGCTACGATACTTAGTGCACAAGTCACCAGTTATTTTGACACCATCCTATGCGCTGTTGGAACAGGTACCATGCTAGCAGGCCTCATCAATGCAGCCGCCCCGCATCAGGAAATCATTGGCATCCCAATTCTAAAAAATGAAATAAGTTTAGCGCAGGAAATTGATGCCTTGGTAATCAACAAGCAAACCCCCTGGACTTTATTGCACCAATTTCATCAAGGCGGTTATGCTAAAACAAATCCTTCATTAATCCAGTTTATGAATGAACTTTGGACCCTTGAAAAAATTCCAACAGATATAGTTTATACTGGAAAATTGCTTTTTGCAGTTAATGAATTAATCCAAACTAAATACTTTAAACCAGGTAGCAAACTATTGATGATACACAGCGGAGGTTTACAAGGAAACAGATCTTTACCAAAAGACAGTTTACTTTTTTAAGCACTAGTTAATTCGCAATCAAAAATTAATTCGAAGTGTTTTTTTATTTTCTCTTTTACTTCTTCATAATCTACTTTACGACCTAACTCTTTTTCTAAAGAAGTCACCGTTTTACCTTGTATGCCGCAGGGCACTATCAATTCAAAATGAGACAAATCGGTATTTACATTTAAAGCAAAGCCATGCATGGTAATCCATCTGCTACATTTAATGCCCATAGCACAAATTTTTCTTGCTAAAAATGGATTTTCTGGTTGCAACCATACACCTGTTTCTCCAGCACTTCGCTCTCCAAGTAATCCATACTCTGCCATCACCTCTATAATAACTTGTTCAAGGCTTCTTAAGTACCAACCCAAATCAGTTTTAAATTTATCTAAATCAAGTATTGGATACCCTACTACTTGCTGCAACCCATGATAAGTAACATCTCCTCCTCTATTGATATGGAAAAACTCAATGCCCAAATTTTGAAGCTGTTGTTCCGAGACCAACACATGATCTCTTTTACCGCTTTTGCCGAGTGTAAACACAGGTGGATGCTCAACCATCAATAATCGATGCTCAGTAGCCGTTTTACTTACGTCCTCCTCCTTTTGCCTAGCGGCCCACTTGATTTGTGTATTTTTCAACAACAAAGCCTCCTGATAATCCCAAGTAGGTTGATAGGAACGAATGCCTAAATCTTCGAATACCACTTTTTGATGCATGAAGCAAAGTTACAAACTAAGCCGCAATATCTTACTTTTGCAACATGTCTGAAGAACAAGATCCAATACTAGAAGAAAACAATGAGTCCTTATATGAACGATCTACCTTTATAGTAGACAAGGGGCAGGAGCCTACCCGTATCGATAAATGGGTGCAAGCCCGCATCGAAGGCATTACCAGAAATAAATTACAAAATGGCATTGACGCCGGATTTTTAACCGTTAATGGCAAAGTGGTTAAAAGCAATTACAAAACCAGACCAGGGGACGAAGTGATTTATTTAAGTATGGTTAATCCAGAATATACCGAGCTTAAGCCAGAAGATATGTTCTTGGATATCGTTTACGAAGACGAGGCAGTCATGGTGATTAATAAGCCTGCTAATATGGTGGTGCATCCTGGTATTGGAAATTATACAGGCACTTTATTAAATGGGGTGGTGCATTATTTACTTTCACAAAATCCTGATTTAAATGAGGAACTCTTACCTCGTTTTGGATTGGTACATCGAATAGATAAAAATACCACCGGTTTAATTGTACTTGCCAAAACTCCAGAAGCTGCCAGCCATTTAGCCAAACAATTTTTTAATCATACCGTAGAAAGAAAATATGTTGCCTTAGTTTGGGGGGATATGGAACAAGAGGAAGGTACCATTATTGCCAATATTGCACGACATAAATCAAATCGAAAAATGTTTGACGCTTATCCTGATGAAGAAATTGGCAAGCATGCCATTACACACTACAAAGTAATCGAGCGCTACAACTATGTAAGTTTGGTTTCCTGTATTCTCGAAACAGGAAGAACACATCAAATAAGAGTACACATGAAACACATTGGCCATACCCTTTTCAACGATTTTGAATATGGTGGCGATAAAATTTTAAAAGGAACCATTTACACCAAATACAAACAGTTTGTTGATAACTGCTTTGAAGCTTGCCCAAGATGTGCGCTTCATGCGCAAACATTAGGCTTTGAACATCCTACTACTGGTAAAAAAATTGTTTTTGATAGCCCCTTGCCTGCCGACATGCAAGCAGTAATTGAAAAGTGGAAAAATTATAAAGCAGCAGCCCACCAATAAATAATTAGCATTCGCCTACTTACTTATTTGACTATTCCACTTTAAATACAACTTAGAAAATGTATAGCCTAGGGTTAAACCGATGATGGAACCTGCTAATACATCTAATGGATAATGAACGCCTACATAAATTTGTGCATAAGAAATTAAACCTGCCCATAAAAAAAATAAATAAGTATATTTTTTAAACAATGGTTGCAAAGTCATAAAAATAAACATGGCTAATCCAAAATGATTGGCTGCATGAGAAGAAGTAAAACTAAAACTAGTGGGACATCCCCCAATTAATAATTTTACATGAGCCAACATCGCTGGATCGGCACAGGGTCTTAATCGATGTATCAATGGCTTGAATAAAAAGCTGCTCACTTGATCGATCAAAGAAATAGTAACCGCGACAGTGACCACCCATTTCCAGGCGGTCCAACCCCATTTATAAAACAAATACCCCAATAAAACTACATACAAAGGGAGCCAATGTTCAGAAGTACGCATCCAAGGCAGGACTGAATCTAATAAAGGGCTGGTCCAACGGCCATTAATCAATTCAAATAAGGATTGATCCACCTTCATAATGGTTGCCCAAAAGTCTTGTATCATACCATAAAGATACAAGGAAGTGTAAAAATTTAAAGTAAATTTGTCCAACCAATTTTAAAGTAAAAAAGAGTAGCTATGTCACTTATTAAGAGTATTTCTGGATTTAGAGGCACTATTGGAGGCAAAACCAATGATAACCTAACTCCTATTGACATTGTCAAATTCGCCTCCGCTTATGGCAGCTGGCTCATTAATAAAGCCCCTGGTAAAAAAAAGGTGGTCGTAGGCAGAGATGGTAGAATAAGTGGCGAAATGGTGGAAGCCTTGGTGGAACAAAGCTTATTGGCCTTAGGTATTAACGTCATCCATTTAGGCTTAAGTACAACACCTACTGTTGAAATGGCCGTAGTATTTGAAAAAGCAGATGGAGGAATTATTTTAACTGCCAGCCACAATCCAAAACAGTGGAATGCTTTAAAACTATTAAATGAAAAAGGAGAATTTGTAAGTGCAGAAGAAGGAAAAACAATATTAACCCTGGCCGCCAATGAGGACTTTCATTTTGCTGAAATAGACCAACTTGGAAAAGTAATTGCAGATAATCATAGTTTAGAAAAACATATCGAAGCCATTGTTAAGAATCCATTAGTGGATTGTTCCGCAATTGGTTTGGCTAATTTTTCGGTAGTGGTAGATGCTATTAATAGTTCGGGCGCATTTACTGTGCCTGCATTGTTAAAAGCCATTGGAGTCAATAATATTACCATTTTAAATTCTGAAATGAATGGTGAATTTGCACATAACCCAGAACCTCTTAAAGAACATTTAACCGAATTATGTGCTACGGTTTTAAATAAAAAAGCACATCTAGGCATAGCGGTTGATCCCGATGTGGACCGCTTATGTTTCGTAAGTGAAGATGGTAATTTATTTGGCGAAGAATATACTTTGGTAGCTGTTGCTGATTATATCTTACAAAATAAAAAAGGAAGTACCGTAAGTAATCTTTCTTCGACCAGAGCCTTAAGAGATATTACCGAAAAGCATGGTTGCACCTATTTTGCAAGTGCAGTTGGAGAAGTGAACGTAGTTAATAAAATGAAAGAGCAACATGCAGTGATTGGCGGCGAAGGTAACGGAGGCATTATCGTACCGGATTTACATTATGGTAGAGACGCCCTTATCGGCATTGCCTTATTTTTAACACATTTGGCTAAATCTAAATTAACCGCTTCTGCATTAAAAGCCAGCTACCCTGCTTATTTTATGAGTAAGAAAAAAATTGACTTAGCTGCTAACACTTCCTTGCCCAATATTTTCACTGCCCTTGAAACTAAGTTTAAAAATTTTCCAATAAACAAAGAAGATGGGTTAAAAATCGATTTTGACAAAGAATGGGTTCATTTAAGAACTAGTAACACAGAGCCTATTATACGTGTCTATACAGAAGCGACCACACAAGAAAGTGCTGATCAATTAGCGTTGGATATTATTTCGATAATTGAAACAATTAAGTAATTTAGCCAGATGGATAGAATTTATTTTGACAATGCTGCAAGTACCCCACTAGATCCAGTGGTATTGGAATCCATGATGCCCTTTTTAAGCGAGCAATTTGGCAATCCATCTTCTATCTATAGTTATGGTCGTGAAACAAGAATGGCCATTGAACAAGCCAGAAAATCAGTGGCTAAAAATTTAGGTGCTCGCCCCTCCGAAATATTTTTTACCAGCGGTGGTACCGAAAGCAGCAATACCATACTTAATGCTGCTATTGAAAATTTAGGTTGCACGCATATCATCAGCTCTCCTATTGAACACCATGCTACTTTACATTCTGTTCAACACTTGGCTAAAAAAGAAAATGTTCAACTAAGCTTTGTAAATATTTTACCCAATGGCCATATTGATATCGCTCATTTGGAAACCCTTTTAACCAATAATATCGAAAAGACGATTGTAAGTATCATGCATGCCAATAATGAAATTGGCAATATGATTGATCTTTTTGAAGTAGGTTCTATTTGCAAAAAACACAATGCTTATTTTCATAGCGACACTGTTCAAACAGTGGGTCATTTTGCTTTTGATTTAAGCCATACCCCTGTGGATTTTATTACGGGCGCAAGTCATAAATTTCATGGCCCAAAAGGAATTGGCATTTTGTATATTAATGAAAATATTAAAATAGCCCCTTTTATCCATGGTGGTGCCCAAGAAAGAAATATGAGGGCTGGTACCGAAAATGTATACGGCATCGTTGGCTTTGCAAAAGCGCTTGAAATAGCAACGACGAATTACGAAAAAGACAGTAAATACATCCAGTCTTTAAAAAAGCACCTATACGATTTACTGATTGAAAAAATTCCTGGAACAAGTTTTAATGGCGACCCTTTTGGAAAATCCTTATACACTTTATTAAGTGTCAATTTCCCCAAATCGGAGAAAACCGAAATGATTTTATTTAATTTAGACATTCATCATATTTGCGCCAGCGGCGGAAGTGCTTGCTCTAGTGGAGCGCAACAAGGTTCACACGTGATTCAGGCCCTCAATAAAGAAAGCCAATTAGCCACTATTCGCTTTTCTTTTTCCAAGCACAATACAAAGGCCGAAATTGATAAAGTAGTGGAAACCTTAGCTAGCCTTTTATAAAAAAAGCAGGAGCACTCTTTAAGTACCCCTGCTGGTATAAATTCATTACTCAATTTTACTTTTTCTTAGTAGCAAAATCTTGCTCCATCTTTGTCAATGCAGCTATTAATTGATAACAGGTTAAAGCATCTTGTACAAAAGAAGCTTGCTTATTGTTCAAATTACTTGGTTTGTTTTGATAGGCATTTTCAATACTTTGCTGAAACTGATCTTCATTCATAGATTCCCCTAGGGACTTATAATAAGCCACTTCCTGCTTTAGATCTTTCATTACAGAAGCATTTACTTTCTTTGCAAGATTTAACTCTCCAGAAGCATAACAGGCTTGTAAAAATAAATAGGAGAAGTAATTGTGCTGATTTCCTCTATTGGAAGTCATACCATAAGGGAAACTTTTTTCACTAGTCTCCGAGTCCATTTTTCTCAATACTTGTCTTGCACTGTCTAAATTACCCTCGGCAATTAAAGCTTGTGCAATTTGAGCCACTGCCAAACGTATCGAATTCAAATGACGTCTGTTTTCTTCGTCATAGTATACGGTTGGGTTTTTTGCATTGCCAAATGTAAACTTAGTCATTACATTGGTATAAGAAGAAGCTGCATCAACGCTTTGACCTTCCACAGGTACTAACAAATAGGACATACCTGTTTGACGAACATATTTATCTAACCCCAATTCCTTTAGCTCCTGAGTAGAAGTAAAGCAAATAGGGCGTTTAAATTGAGAGGTAGCTATAATGGCATAAATAGCTAGTTCATTTTTTAATAAATATTGTCTATTAGGATTAAAATCGATTAATAATTCATTGACAATTTTATCAGTAGGTTTAGCGATACCCGATGCCAAAGCAAATTCTTTATTTACAGGAACTTTAAATTTATGTGTGGGGAAAATGTTCACTGGTCCCTCTTGCGTAGAAGCCTGATATTTTCCTGATGGATCCGCCACTACATACCTTAAAACTGAATCTAAATTGTGATACGTAGCTTCTCCAAAATCAGGCAATGCATTGTAATAGGTCACATTTAATTTATTACCTAATACTTGATCATCGGTAAATATCACATCAAACTTATCACTTTTGTTTACTTTATACCTTAACTCTTTCATATACCAATCCGAGCCTAGCAAACTATTAACCACCACACGTACATCGGGTCTAATTCCTTCCACCTCCTGCGCATACCATAAAGGATAAGTATCATTGTCGCCAAATGAAAATAAAATGGCATTAGGAGGACAACTTTCTAAATAATTGCGCGCTAAATCACGAGGTAAAGTTTTTTGACTTCTATCGTGGTCATTCCACTCTTGCTGTGCCATTAAAGCAGGTACTGCTAAAAATGAAATAACTGTTGCTGCAATGGCCGCCATTTTTTTAGACATTATTTTTTCAATCCAAAAAGCTAATTGCAATACCCCTAGTCCAATCCAGATAGTAAATACATAAAAGGACCCCACATAGGCATAATCACGTTCACGTGGCTGCAAGCTTTGTTGATTCAAATACATCACAATGGCAATACCCGTAAAAAAGAAAAGCAAGCCCGTTACTACTGTATCTTTTTTATTATTTTGGTATTGGAATATAAACCCAAGTATACCTAACAACAATGGGAACATAAACAAAGTATTGTGTGCTTTGTTTTCATTTTTAATTGAATCAGGCAATTTAGTTTGATCTCCAAAAAACAAATTATCAATAAAAGAAATGCCTGTATTAAAATTACCATCTCTTACATTTCCAAAACCTTGTAAGTCATTTTGCTTTCCTGCAAAATTCCATAAAAAATAACGCAGGTACATAAAACCAAACTGATAATTGGTAAAGTATTTCACATTATCTCTTAATGTTGGCGGGGTTCCATCTTCCACTCCAGCAAATGCTTTAAAGCTATCCATCTGCCCTCTATCATTGTCCGAATCCCACATTCTAGGAAATAAATGCGCCGATGGAGCCGAAGTCCAATCTCTCTTATAACTTTTTCCTGCAATTTCATAAGTCGATTTAGACTTCACATATTGATCCCCATTCTCTACATTTTCTACCTTATCTACATAATCTGGACCAAATACAATTGGCCAGTCTCCATATTGTTCTCTACCCAAATAACCCATCAAGGTCACTGGATTGTCTACATTGTACATATCCACAGAAGGATCTGCATTGGAGCGAATCATTGTCGTTAAATAACTGGTGTAGCCCAACAAGAAAAATACTACAGACCAAATGCCCAGTTTTAAAAAGTATAACCCTTTTTTATTAGCATAGCGAACCCCTAGAGCAAGAATTACTGCTACCAATATAAAGAAGAAAATAAATCCACTAAAGAAAGGCAAGCCAAATGAGTTTACAAAACTAATATCAAAGGCGCCCGCCCATTTGATGGTGTACTGAATTAAAAATACTTGTATAAAACCAGTGATAATAACTCCTATAAAAAAAGCAAGTACTCCTCCTTTAAAACTTGGCTTGTATTGTCTAAAGTAATACACCATTACAATAGCTGGAATAGTTAAAATATTCAATAAATGGACGCCAATAGAAATCCCCATTAGATAAAATATAAAAATGATCCATTTGTCTGCGCCTGGGTCGTCTGCTTTGTGTTCCCATTTTAAAATAGCCCAAAATACGAGTGCTGTAAAGAAAGAACTTAGTGCATATACTTCCCCTTCTACCGCACTATACCAAGCAGTATCGCTAAATGTATAAGCCAAAGCACCTACGATGCCCGCACCCATTATTAAAATAATTTGATAATTGGTTAAGGTCGAACCGGTTTGCTTCTCCACCAATCTTTTAGCAAAATGGGTAATG
>Ga0209086_10001352_pt1 | contig 19979 bp, 21 predicted proteins | sample M_130207_XF_Meta_FD_187312 | JGI IMG/M metagenome (GOLD analysis project Ga0209086, IMG submission 187312) | Freshwater microbial communities from Lake Montjoie, Canada to study carbon cycling - M_130207_XF_MetaG (SPAdes) (version 2) | ecosystem: Environmental > Aquatic > Freshwater > Lake... | reverse complement strand
TAATGCAACCTTATAAAATAATTTGTAATAAAATTATTGATGTTATTATAAACACTGAAAACTACCAACTATTGAAAATGAGGGACTTATTGTATGATATGTTTATATATAATTTAAATGTGGATGAATGTATTTGGTACATTATTTTTACTTTGGTAACCACTGGGGTGGTATCAAAAGAAAATATGTCAAAAATAATGATAAAAACATATACATTTTTTCAGTACTACAATAATAACTATAGACCTATTTATCATTTGGAAAATTATATACTATTTTTATCAAGTATAGTGAATATTACTACTTAAAAATTTATTGGTTTAATTAACTAATAAGTTTTCAACAATAGACAAATATGGATTTAATACAAGCTATGGAAATTATGGAAATAGAATCAGATGAAGTAACAAAACTAACATTAGGAACACTGAAAAAAAAGTATCACAAACTGGCGCTGTTGAATCATCCGGATAAAAACGGTAATAGTGTAGAAGCTACCGAAAAATTCAAAGAAATCGGTTTAGCTTACGAAGTGTTAAAGAGAGAACTTGTGCTATTGAATCCTTTGGACGAAGACAAAACTCAGCCTCAACAATCGTCAATGGGTTCTGGTTATTCTTCGGTACTGAATATGTTTTTGGAAAGTATTTTACAAGGCAAGTACAATGAGTTTATTCTCTCCACGATTAAAGATATTGTATTGGGAGTAAAAGAAATTTCAATAAAAATGTTTGATAAGCTGGACAGAGAAACAACGCTTGTTATCTATGATTTTATTTTTAAATACAAAAATATATTGCACGTGAGTGAGTCAATACTCTCTCTTTTGAGAGAAATTATTTTAGAAAAATTCAAGGATATTCAAATCTATACATTAAATCCAAGTATAGATGACTTGTTTGAAAACAATATTTATAAATTAGAAATCAACAAGACGTTATACTTTGTCCCATTATGGCACGGTGAGTTATACTTTGACGCCAATATTGAAGATAAAACAAATAGTGAAGAGAGAAACTCCGAGAAAGTTCTCTCACACAACGAATATGATATTATTGTCAAGTGTATTCCGGATTTACCGCCGCATATGAATATAGATGAAAACAACAACTTATACGTAAATATAAATATTCCTTTCCAAGCTTCTCTCTTAAAAGAAAAAACAATACCCATTTATTTGGGTAAAAAAAGGTTTGATATTGAAATTGATCGTCTTTTGATAAAAGAAAAACAGACTTATGTTTTTAAAAAGATGGGAATTTCGTTGATAAATGAAAACGATATGTATAATGTTGAGAGAAAGGGCGACATCTATGTCAAAATTACTTTTGTATAATTTTATTATTGTTATATAATATAAACGATATTTAATGGACCTATTACAGTCATTTCAAAGATTAATTAACATAGACTTTAACTCAAGCACTAATCAAAAAAAGATTTTGCCAGTGATATTAATATCTACACATGGCAGTTATAGAATTAAGAAAAAAAATATTGATGGACGAGTTGAAGATGCGATGATTGAAATAAAACTCCCAGACGGAATGAAAATACATAAACTTGAAACGGCTGCATTTGGAGTGGTTAACTTTACAAGTAATTACGATATTAATCAAATGTGTGGGAATTTAAAAAAATATATGTATGATACGCGAAAAGTAGAAGAATTAATAAACGATTTAGTTGTTAATGTTGAAGATATTCGTCATGAAAATATTGAAAATAAAAATCTAAATGGAGAAGATGAAGAAGTCACATCATTTACTGTCGCGTCTAATCGCGGACAAATGAATACATATCAAGAATTAAATAGTTTAGATAATACAGATCCAAATAACAAACCAATATTTTATCAAAAACTTTTTTCACGAAATATAAAAGAAAGAACTAAAGAAGACATTTTTAGAAAATATGGTTTAGAAGAGGAAGATTTTGAAGAAGAAGAAATCTTAGAAATGATTAAAGTAAATCCTGATGATTTAAGCGATTTCAATAATACTCGCTACGATATGAGAATTAATTTAATAGAACCTTCATTTTCAAGACTTGCCTCACAGTATTTGGGACCAAAAATTCAAGATATATATGACCTTGTTATTGAAGATCAAATTACTCATGGAGCAAGTCGCGATTTTGTATTGTTAAGTGGAATAATATGGTATATGAAACAAAAGGGTATGAATGAATTTATTATTGTAGACATGTCTTGTTCTATCTTCAAAGATATGGATCATAATAAGATTGAATTGAATGCAAAAAATGAGAGACTTTTTCGTTCATTTCGCAGACAAACATCACGTACAAGTAGTCCAATTGTTAGAGTAGAAAGTAGAAATAGAAGTAGGAGTAGAGATAGAAGTAGAAATAATTCTTTTACATCGTTATCGCTGGACAAAGGGGGAAAAAAACGAACAAAAAAATATCGTGATAAAAAATCAAAACGTAAAAAAACACGTAATAACAAAAAATAAAGACTTTACATAAGTAATTCAATATTTATGTGATAAATGAAAACGATATGTATAATATTGAGAGAAAGGGAGACGTATATGTAAAAATAACTTTTGTCTAATTTCGTTAGATAAGTATTAAAAAAGTAACAATAATTTATATTATATGTTAAAGACACATTTAATAGGACCATACCAATTCAACCACGGTCTGTGTAAAGCTGGGTTTTATTCTTGTTGTTCAGTTAGACTGCATAATATTATTGAGTATTTTAATAAACATAAGTTTTTACCAATTATGGTTGATAGTTCTGAACATTATAGGTTATACAAAAGTCATTTCGAAAACGAAAACAACATAGATATTATATTTGAATATTTTGAACATTATGATAATTTTCCGAGAATAGTTTATGAAAAAAACGTAGATTATGATGAAGACTACCAGTTGATTGAATATAAAAAATTAGACTATGAAAGTATAGTACCATTTGTTAAAAAGTATTTTACGCCATCACAAGAAATAATGAAAATCGTCACCAGTATAGAAACAAAGTATAATATCGGTGACTACTCAAATATTTGTGTGCTTTTTTATAGAGGTAATGACAAAGCAACCGAAGTAAGTATTTCAAGTTATGAAGACGTTATCAGTCACGCGAAAAAAATACTTTTCAAACATCCAACTATTCAATTTTTAATCCAAAGTGATGAAACTGAATTTATTGAACGAATGACCGAAGAATTTCCATTGAACTCATTTTATTTTAAAGAAGAAATAAGACATATTAATAGACAAATGACATCTGTTGATTTAATTGGTCAAAATGTTCAAGCTGAAAATTTTGAAAATTGTAAGTTTTCAAAGTATTATCTTGCTATAATGATTATAATGTCCAAATGTAAATATGTAATATGTGGTAGTACCGGTAACTGTTCAATATGGATCACCTTTTTCAGAGAAAATGCGAAGAATGTAATACACTATCTTAAATCTGGTCAGTGGGTTGGTGATATTGATATATAAATATTTTATATAAGTAATTGAATAATTATATAAAATGCGAAATAAAAAAGATTTGTTACATTACAGATAAATAACTATACTCTAACTACTATTTATTTTTTATGCCTCTACCTTCTTCTTGACAACTTTCTTTACAACTTTCTTTGGTTCTTCAACTACTACTGGTGCTGGCTTAGGTGCTTCAACGACTGCTTCTTCTTCCTCATCGTCGTCAGATTCTTCTACAACTGTTGATGTTGCTTCAACTGGGAAATCATTATCGCTTGGTTCTTCAACTGGAGGCGCTGCAGTCTTTAACTTTTCTTTTTCAGTTGGCTTTAACTTGATAAAGCAGTGACCAACTAAGGATGTTTTTGGTCTTTGAACAACTGCTTGAATCAACTTCCAAGTAATACCGAACTTTCCATTTGCAAACCATAAACCACCACATTGCATAATGACTGCAACATTAATACCCTTTTGAATCAAATCTAGTGGAGTGACATTTGGTGTGCTTGGATTTGGAAACAATGCTTCGCCGTCTTCATCATAAATCTCTGCTTTCCATACTCCATCCCAGAAAGGAATTTTTACTTTTAATAATGGTGCCTTGGTTAAATCAGCCTCACCAGTGATTTTATCTTTACTATATTTTAAAATTGGACTATATAATGCATCAACTACTTCTGCGTTTTTATGAACCTTGCCAAACCATTCCTTAGAATAAGTTAATGCATCGGCTTTTACTTTTTTTTCTAATGCTTGCATGTTTTGTAAGAATGCAGTAGCATCATCAGATTTATATTCATCATTTGGAAATTGAAGTGACATTTCATACTTACCGTTACCCTTACCAGTTGCTGGATCAACGAAATCAGATGCTCCCCAAGTGAGCATTAATGGAGTGGAAACTCTAATACCAGTATTTGTTTGTTTATTTAACATATTTACGCTTTTACCACCAGAACCACCCGCCTTAGGAGCGGAGTATCTGATATTCTCAACATTAAACATAGTGCCGTCAATGATTGTATCTGCCATTTTTGCTTGTGTGTATGATTTATATAATTGGATTATCTTTAAATCAATTTTTTTTTATAATAGTAAAAAATCATTTTTTGTTAATTTTTTTCGGAGCATTTTTCGTATGATTTTTTTACAAATATTAATTAAAAAATAACTCAAAAAGATTTTCCTATGATAATATATACCAAGATGAATCATAACATTCATTTATTACAAGAAGATAAAAATAAATTAAATAAATTGTATTTAAAGTCCTCTGCAATGGATGATTATACAAATCATATTTATTCAAAGTGTGAAAAAACGATGCCATCCATTAAAAAAAACCCAGAAAAAATATCTGATGAAAATTTGTGCATACCAACAATTAAGTCATATGATATTTTACTACGCAACAACTATAATGTGCACCAGTTAAAAGGATTTGCAAAAAGTTACAAACTAAAAATATCCGGAAACAAAAATGAACTAGTAAATCGTTTGTATGTTTTTTTGAAACTCTCCTCAGTGATTATAAAAATACAAAAGGTATTTAGAGGAAATATTCAAAGAAAATATAATTTGTTACACGGACCGGCATTTTTCCATCGTGACATTTGTACAAATCAAAGCGACTTTTTAACGATAGAGGATATGAAAGATTTAGTATATTCACAATTTTTCAGTTACAAGGACATTGATGGTTTCGTTTATGGCTTTGATATAATTTCTCTCTATAACTTGATTTTAAAGTCTGGAAAAACATTAAAAAATCCTTATAACCGTAATTTGATTCCAAATAATGTGATAAATGACATTAGAAGTTTATTAAGAATAAGCAAGGTGTTAAAAATTCCAATTGAAATTGATATTAAGGACGTGACCGAAGATATATCTTTGCAAAAAAGTATAGAACTACGAATTCTTGATTTATTTCAGTTAATGGATGCTTTAGGAAATTATAGTAATGCATCGTGGTTTCTCTCATTGAGTAAAGCTCAAATAGTAAAAATGTTAAGAGAATTAATAGATATTTGGAATTATAGAGCACAATTATCAAGTGAGGTAAAAAGATTGATTTGTCCTCCAAATGGAGACCCATTTCGGGGTATTAATTTTTCAGCAATTATCCAAGAACAAAATATGGATAATGTAAGAAAAATGGTTTTGGATATTGTAGAAAAACTTGTGAAAAATGGTGTAGATAAAGACTATAAAGCATTGGGTGCATATTATATTTTAGGAGCAATTACATTAGTGAATCCAGAAGCGGCGATTGCTCTTCCTTGGTTGTTCCAATCGGTTTCTTATTTTTAGTTGTAGTATAAAAAATAATTTATTGTATTATATTAAATTTTATACATATGCCGTATTTTTATAATGATGATGTTAATATATTATTTATACATATTCCAAAAACGGGAGGAACAAGTGTAGAGTTTTATTTGAGTGAAAAATATAAAATTACTTTGGACAAAAGTTCATTTTATACTACAATTAGATCAGATTTTTATAATAGTATTAGTTATCAACACCAGTTGTATAAAACAATTAAAACGAATGAAGACATTTTTACAGTTGACTACAACAATATAAAAATTATTACCATTGTTAGAAATCCATATAATAGAATAGTAAGTGGTTTATTTTTTCATAATTTAATTAAAGAACATTTTACTCAAACACAAGTATATGAACATATTAAAAATTATTTAAACGAAGCGAATAACACAACATATGATAACCATATAGTACCACAGCATTTATTTTTACTTGATGAAAACGACGAAATTTCAAAAAATATTCAAATAATGAAAACTGAAACATTAAACGATGATATGAAAGCAATGGGTTATGATGATTTTAACTATTTTGAACAAGTATCAAACGTAAAAAATAAAAACTATTACTCCTATTTGAATATTGAATCTGTTAAACTAATAAACGAATTTTATGAAAAAGATTTTGAATATTTTAATTATAAGAAAATATCAACCGATGATGAGATTGAATTGAATCAATTAATTGTAAATGAAGAAATAATACAATCAAAAAAAATGATTAAAAAGTATTTGAATAATTATTTTGAATCAATTCAGAAATACATTGATGATAAAAAATTAACAGATAAAAATGATTTAGGTAAATTAATATTTCCGATACACCGTAACATTACTGATAATTATGGAAGTTGTTATAGAAAAGTTGTAGAAGAGTTATTGAAAAATTATAAGAATACTGTTGAAAATAGATAAAAATAATCATTTTTAATAACTTTTAGAATCTTTAGTATTACTGTGATGATATATAATCACAATAATATATATTATGCGTTAAAACACTTAAAAAGTTATTATTTAGATAGTATATAAGATGGCAAAAGCTAGTAAAGCAAAGACTACCACCGACGCTCCCGCTCCAGTTCAAACCACTCCAGCAGTTGAAGCTGCCGCCCCAAAGGCAAAGAAAGTAAAGGCTGTTAAAGAAGCTGCACCAGTTGCAGTTGAGGCACCAGTAGTTGCTGCTCCAGTTGTTGAAACAACTGATGCATCTTTAACCGACAAGTCTGAGGAATTCTTCGGAAAGTTACAACAAATTGGTTCATTGATTTCATCGTTAAAGTCTGAATACCGTTCCCTTCAAAAGCAATGGTCAAGAGATATGAAGATTGTCCAAAAGCAAAGTTCAAAGAACAAGAGAAAGTCTGGCAACCGCAAGCCAAGTGGTTTTGTCAAGCCAACTCGTATCAGTGATGAACTTGCTTCTTTCTTAGGAAAGGAAAAGGGTACTGAAATGGCTCGCACTTCAGTGACCAAGGAAATCAACGCATACATTCGTGCAAATGGTCTTCAAGACACTACCAATGGTCGCAAGATCAACCCAGATACTAAGTTATCATCTTTATTAAAGCTTAAGAAGGATGACCAATTAACTTACTTCAACCTTCAAAAGTTTATGTGCCATCACTTCGCCAAGAGTGTTAAGCCAGAAGCAACTGCTTAAAAAAATAATAAAAACAAAAAATAGTTATAAAAAATAAATAAACCTATAAAAACAAATAAAAATATAAAAATCACTCTTTTTATATTTTTACGCACGATAAATAAAGAATATTTTATGTAACTAAAAAATTAAATACTTTTTCTATAAATGAATCAACTGTACTTTCCATATTTGTTGCTTCATCTGCACAATGTAGTTCTATGACTCGTTCTCCACCAAGTTCTTTGAACCTTTTGTCTAAATTTTTACCCATATTACAAAATTTATCGTAATTTGTATCTCCTAAACCCATAACAGCATATCGTATGTTTTTAAATAAATCCGTCGGTAGATTGCGGTTTTTAATTTTTCTCCAAAAATGGTTTGCTGTTTCTGGAGCGTCACCGTTACCATATGTTGAACATACTACTATCAAAATAGTTGGTTCATCCATTTTTATAAAATTAAAACTTTCATTTTCTACTGTTTGGTTCAAAGACATATGCCTACATTTATAATTTTTATCAAGTAATAAACTATATATATGATTTGTTATAGCTTGTGCATTTCCACTTTGTGTACCATAAAGTAGATATATGTTATCCATATTATCCATATTATATTATACATATAGTTATTTTTTTCTTCTGTTGGATCTCTTTTTTGCTTTTTTTATACGAAAAGTTTTATTACGCAATCTTTTATTTTTTTTACGAATAGATAAAAACCTTCTTTTAAATCTTCCTCCCATTATATTACAAATACCATTTATACACCTACTTTGATCTGGACTAGGAGGATTCGGAGGAGGATTCGGAGGAGGATTCGGAGGATTATTACTCTGTTCATTGGGAGTTTCAGTTGGAGGTGAAGGAATAGTAACAACCGGAGAATAACTTGATATGTTACCTCTACACATGGGACACGTTCTCATATTATTATTTATCCATCTCACTAAACATGCTCCATGATACATGTGTCCACATGTAGTAGGGTTTCCGTTATTATTTCCGTCATTTACTGCTACAGTTGTATTATTGAATGGTTCATAACATATAGAACACACACCGGGATCTCTATCAAAAGGGGTAGTTACTTTTGGACTATCAATATAATTTATTTTATCCCTTCTGGCATTGTTTCCTATTAAAGGACTTTGTATACTATAATTTTGTTCTTGACGTCTTGATGCAGCAGCTTGTTGGTTGATAGATGTTTGAACCCATTGATCCCAGCCTAGTCTTGCGATACCTTGCATATTTCTTAATGTAAAAGCCATGGATCCACCACTATGACCAGCACGATACGCAGAATCAATTTCATTTGTAAGAGAATTCATTTCTTGCCGATTATCAAACGCAAAACTTCCACTCGGTGGTTCTGGTAATAAAAGATTCCACGCTCCCGGAATACGTTCACATACAGTAAATGCGGATTGTAACGCATCTCTAGTTCTATTGTCACTGATAAAAGAAAAATCACCTCGCCTAGGCAACTCCATTATATATATATACATATATATAATATAATTTCTAAAGTGAGTTAACACAACCCTTATATATTGTTAGTTTCATTTTGGAAATATAAATCCATCCTTTTTCAATATACTTTGTAATTTTTCTTTATCAACACAACCATTCGCAATTTTTAAATTATCTAATTCATTACAATAATCATTGTACTGCAAATCAAAAATACTATATACACTGTTTAGTAAGTCATAATCTAAATAAGTATTTCCACTTTCTTGTAACCAACTATAAAATCCATTTTTTTTATCTGTTTTGTAATATTTTTTATACAATTTTAATACTTTATACAAGTTCATATTTTCTGTATCTAATCTGGAGTCAATATTATAATCAGTTCCGGATAATACACAAATTTCCCGAAAATCTTTTTGTGTAAAACCTAGTTCTTCTATAATTTTTTTACTATCATATAAAACCAATGTATGATTTAACAAACTGAAATATCTCAACACTCTTGAACAACCATATACAAACATGTCCATATCTTCACTTAAACACGCCCATACTATTTTTTTAAGCACTAATAATGCACACAACTCATCTGCTTCACCATTTGCTTCGTAATATGTCATTCCATATGAGCTAATCATTTCTTTTATCATATTAATTTGTTCTTTTTGAATATATACAAACTGTTTTTTCAACAAATCCATCGTTGTTATTATTTCTTGTTTTTCGTCATCATCTATTTCTTCACTTTTTAAATTTTCTTTTAGTCTATTGTATTCATTTTCCGCATATTTTTTATCATTTTTTCTCTTGATAAGTAGTTCTTTTTTTTCAGTTGGAGGTTTTCCGTCAAACACAAATATTGGTATTACGTTATAGTGTTTGAAAATAGACAACATTAAATACATATTTTCAATTAAACATTCATCCCCTACAAATTTGTATATGTATATACTTATATCAACCGCTATTTTTTTACCAGATAAATGACTTACTGGAACACATTTAACTGACTCGGTAGTGCAGTTGTCTCTTATAAATCGGTTTAAATTTCGGATTCCCATTTTTATTTAATTTATTTTTGGCTTGTTATGAATGAACGGTAACATTATAAATCATTTTTTTTATAAATGTTGATTATATTTTGTATGTCTTGTAAAAAAAATTGAAATAAAATTCAACAAATGTTACAACATTATTAAATACTTAACAACAACAGACCGATAAAATGGAAACCAGACAACAAGTGAGAGAAAACATACTATACGAAAAAAATGCGTTGTATGAAGTCAATATTGATTTTGACGATGCAAGTGAAGCATGGAAAGCAAATAAAAAAAGCACTGGAAATGGATGTTACAAATATGTTTGTGGACACATATCTTTGAAAACTGGAACAAAATGTATGAGAGAACTTAAGGATAGTTGCGATAAATGTCACTACCATAGAAAAAAATAAATTTATTCTATATTTAATATATAAAAATGACTTCCAAAGAAAAACCAATACAAATAACTTTGATATATACTCCATACCAACAACAAAAAATAAAAAATATCAAAACATTCCTTACATACCTATACAGAAATCAGTTAGATGATATAATACTTCACACGAAAGAAGATGATGCATTAAACAATTATTCAGCTTCTGACCAAAATACTGGAGCAAAAAATGTAAAATATTATGAATTAAAAACCGCATTAAGAGACCATGACGCAATAATGAACGGTATTATGTTGTTAGACAGACAAACAGAATCAATGAACGTTAGCAATAATGAAAAAATGAAATTTTATAACGAGGTTGTTGAAAAATACAAAACCGACGGATATTATGATTTAATTAAAACAAAACTTGGATTAAATGAGAATGATGTAAAATTATACTTACCACTACTTAGAATTCTGCTTCATATTTATAATAGTAAAAACTGGTATGATAAAGAAAATCTTGATGAAGTAATTAATGATGTACTTAGTGACTATATGGAATGGAATGAAACTCAAAATTTAGACTATAATCAGTATGTTGATTTTAAAGGTGGAAAACGTAATTATAGGAGAAAAACAAGGAAAAATAAAAGAAAATCTAAAAAATCAATAAAATCAAAAAGAAAAAACAAAAATACTCGTAAAAAATAATTTTTTAATTTAATACATTATTATAACTCAAGAGACTATAATAATGTTTGGTTTCATTTTTACAAGACACATCAACTCAAGTGAAACAAATGAATACTGGAAAGAATGCATTCGTTGCATAAGAAAACACTACAAAGATAATATTATAATGATTATTGATGATAATAGCTCAGTTGAACATATTACAAATGATAATGTTGATTTAAAAAACTGTTTTATAATTCAGAGTGAATATCCAAAACGAGGAGAGATATTAGCATATTATTATTTTTATAAATATAAATTATTTGATAAAGCTGTTATCATTCATGACTCCATTTTTTTACAACAAGATATTTCTCAACAAATAAACGATGTAAGTAACGTTAAATTTTTATGGGATTTTAAAAACAAACACGACGATAATTTATTGAAAGAATTATTTTTAATAAGTAATTTAAAAAATGATAAGTTTGAAAATAATGATAATTTATCAACACTTACAAATTTATATTTACAGAAAGAAAAATGGCTAGGTTGTTTTGGAGTAATGTCTGTGATAACTTATCAGTTTTTAAATACATTGGTAGAAAAATATGATATATTCAACTTACTAAGTGTTGTTGAAACACGTGAAGACAGATGTTCGTTAGAGAGAGTATTTGCTATAGTATGTTATGTAAATAACAACTATTTTATAGATAGTTCACCTTCAATTTTTGGAGAAATAGTTGATTATAGATTTTTAGGAATGCCATTTCATTATACTTATCGTAATTATTTTTCCGATAAAAAAATATTTGATATACCAAAAATTAGTAAAATTGTAAAAGTTTGGAGTGGTAGGTAAATTATCCTAACTCACAGAGAGACATTCTCATATTGGATAGTGCAAACTCAATACCTTCATTTGTTTTTTTATTATGTTTCATTTTTTTCAATTTAACAATGAATTTTTGCATACAGTTAATAGAGTCAGTCATTGATTTGGTTTTGTAGTTTGTTTTTATAAAATCACAAAATTCTTCCAAGTTTTTATTTGTTTTTTTAAATTGTAGGAGAGAAAAATTGTTTTTACTACACCAAGATAAAAATCCTTGGTAGTTATTCATTAATATTGGACGTATAATATAGTAAGACAGTATATTTGAGTTTTCCTTGTAGAGTGTGTTTCTTAACGCAACCGATTCTGCTTTTTTTGAATACAAGTCTTTGTAAGTCAAACCCATAAAATCAAGTGTTTTTACTAATTGAAAAAAGCCGTAGGTTCTCTCAAAGTTTATGAAAAAATCAAAATTAGATAAAAGTTCATTCATTAACTCACTTTCAGATAGTGATCTGTTTTGTTCATTTATTTTATTCGTTGTTAGATAATAACTACAAAATACAGCGTTCATTAATTCTGCCCAAAACTCGGTATAAGCTTCATATAAATTTACATTGGAATTTATTGGAAAAAGATTTAATATTCTCTCTTTACATATACTTGATTGACTGTTCATATCAGAAAAATCAAGCGCGAAATTATGAAATGTCTCGTGCATTAATACTTTAAACCATTCTTCTTTTCTGAAAATAACAATTTCTGAATTTGCTGGACAAGTATGAGTAAAAGCGGTGTTTACATTATTTTCACCTAAAATATGAATATTGCTGCTTGGTAATTTTTTTTTCAAACTTGTAAAGTAAATATACAAAGTAATATTCTTTGAGCATTTTTTTGAAGAATACTCATTTATTATGTACAACCACACTAAAATTTTTTCAACATACTCGTTATAGTAGTCAATTTGTAGTTGGGGATTTGTTTCTTCAACTATGAAAAGGATATTAATATTTCTGTCAAAGAGAGAAAAAGTATATGATAAAGAGTAATTAGTTGCAGTGTCAATATGTTCTCTAATTTCTTTAGGAAAACTGCTTGCGTTAAATGTTTTTGGTTTAGGAACTTGTGATATGTTAACTATTTTTTCAATATTTATTTTATAGAATTTAGAACCTTCCGTTTGTTTCTTTAGCTTAATTTCATTATCAGCGTGTTTTAACTCTTTGAAAAGTTTTGTAATCGTTTTTCTTGTTTTATCTGTTTGTTCAACGTGATTTATACATTTATTGTCTAAAAAAAATGACATTAAATTTTTACTAGTATTCGTTAACTTATTCATTCTCTCTACTCTTATATATTATTATACATTATTTAGTTATTTTTATTATATTTTTTATTTATATAATTATATTATGGAGAATAATGACGAGGAACTAAAGTTGGAAGCAACTTGTGACTGTGAAAACTGTCAATGTGATGACTGTCAGTGTGAAAATTGTAAATGTAAACAACCTACTTCAACTGAATCGGATCTTGTTAGTGAAGAAGAAGCAGTGGTTGATCCAGAAGTTGTTGAAGAAGAACCAGAAGTTGTTGAAGAAGAACCAGAAGTTGTTGAAGAACCAGAAGTTGTTGAAGAACCAGTTGTTATTGAAGAACCAGTTGTTGTTGAAGAACCAGTTGTTGAGCCAGAAGTTGTTGAAGAAGAACCAGAAGTTGTTGAAGAACCAGTTGTTGTTGTTGAAGAACCAGTTGTTGAAGAAGAACCAGTTGTTGTTTCTCAAGAGCCAGTTGTTGTTGAAGAACCAGAAATTGTTCAAGAACAAGTTGTAATTGACTTCGCAAAAGAACCAGAGCCAAAACCAGTAGTGGTTCAACAACTACCTCCACAACAACCAAAACAACCGTACATTCCATTTAACAGAATTTTTAAACCAGTTGGACATCATTTAAAAAGATTTAAATTTTTTTAAAACTTTTATAATATAAAATTTATTTTTGAAAACTGAAATAAATTTTATAAATTTGAAAAAACTACACCTATATAGTTGGTTTTGAAATTTTCTCTCTAATGAGTATTAAATCTTCTCTCAATATGGGTTCAACTCCGGTTTTATATTGCAATAATTTTGCATTTTTGGTTTCTAATAATAATTTGGTCAAATCTGGGTTTTGGGTAAATTTTGCTTCCAATGCATTATTCTTTTCCACGTCTTTTCTTTTACCATAAAACTCTGCGTCTATTTTCACCTCTTTTGGACGTATTAATTCGCCCTTGTACTTTCCATTTTTACTGGCAGCAGCTTTCGCCATTTCTGGATTTTTTGATAATTCAGTACCAGACTCAACCGAAAAAGATAAGTAAAACTCCGGATTATTTTCCTTGAACTTTGATGCTTGGTAATAATGTTCAACACTATTCCACCTCTTACCATCCAATGTAAAGGGTTGGACCCAAGAATTGTCTAATTTTTTACGCCAGTCTACAGTAGAAGCCAACTCAGAAAAATCTCTAACCATCTCTTTTGGAATTTTTTCCCCAGCCCCTTTACCGGGCAATGATTTACTACTTGATTTATCATAAAATACAAATACTATATTTTCATCGTATAACCCTCTTATTTTTGCCTCTGATAATTCTTCAAACTTCGGAGTACTTACTTTATTCAAATCAAAATCAATGCCTTTTAATTTAATGAAATCTGGTATCAAAGCATACAAACCAGAATTTTTTTCCATTGGTAATAATCTTTTTTTTAATTCCATATGGAATTTCTTTAAATGTTAATGTCGCTTTTTTCTTGTATTCAACCAACTTGTAATGGTAACCATTGTAGTCCAACATTATATAAAATTCGGGAATAAATTCACCACGTGACTCAAGAATCGTATCATTCAACTGGCCACAGTTCAAAACATTTGCATAATCTTTTTCCTTGTATGCTTCGTGAGACAATAATATAAATTTAACATTCAACACACGCTCCAATGTGGATATTGCCCACGTCTCTCCCCAAAATTCACAAGTTTTAATTTTATCTCTGAATTTATCCAAAGTATCAATGTCTTTCATAAACTTGAACTCTTGCGCTATATGACTGGACAACTTTTTTTCTCGCAAAATCATTTCTCGTTGTTCGCTTATTTTTTTTGCACTTTCAGTTAATTGTTTTTTTTCGTTTCTATCCAAAGTATTTTGATACTTTGTTTTGAAATTGTTGTATTCGTTTTCTAAATTTTTAATATCTTGTGTATCCTTCAAAAGAATGGTTTTAATATTATCATATTGTTCTTTATAACCTAAAAATACTTGTTCAGTTGCTTCTTTCGCTAGTTTCTCTCTTATTTTTTGAACTGTTGTTACTTGACCAATTTCAGCAAATGCGTCACGAATCGTAGCAAACAAACAATCTCCACCACCTTCATTGTCTTTTATTGAATAATTATTGTTTTCCATAAATGTTTCAATCCAACAGTCTTCTTTTTTAGAAGTTTTTGCATTTTTTAAATATTTTCCTTGTTCTTTTTCATCATGTTCTTTCGTTTCTTCTGGTAACATGGGTGGAATTTTAATGGACTCTGTTGTTTGTGTAAAAATGTCTTTGCGAATCGCTGGTATAGATAACTCTTCACTTTTTTCTTCGCTTTTCTCTTTTTTCTTTTTCATATTTTTTGGTTTTTCTTTTTTATCGTTTTCTTCATCTGAGTTAATTTCATCTACTACATCTTCGTTTTCTTCTTCCGATTCTTCTGGTTCTTCTTTTTCAACCATACTAGTATCTTCTTCTGGAACCATTCGTAAGTTTTCTAACATTTTTTTAGTTACAAAAACGTATATCAAAGGTCCGTCTAAATTTTCAATATTCAAATTATTTTCTTCGTCCATATTACTTGATACGTCTGTTGATTTAACTTCATATAAGCCAATTTGCATTACTTTATTATTTGATTTTACTAAATAAACTGGAAAAAAAGTAACATTTTTATCCTCATAAGTATTTTTAGCATTACCAACTGCAATGATTATATTTACACCTTTTACTTCAATTTCATACAAAGTTGCCTTTTTTTTCAAATCATCAGAGTCCACACTTTTCAATTCTTGATAACTTATACTTTTATCTAATTTTGATAATACCATATATAAATTAAAATATAACAATATTTTATATTTTTATTCTAATAAAAAATATAAAACTTAATTAATTCCAAATTATAAACTTCTTCATTATTTTATCATTTTTCAGTTCATTTAAATAATACCATAGTTCTTTTCTTCTAATTACCACTTCATAATTCTCCATATTATTTTCAAATAATAAAATTTGTTCAATGACATCTTGTTTTTTCATCTTGTTTGTCTTTACATCTTTCATCAGTCCATAATAATCACAAATTAATAATAGTTGTTTCACTGTAAAATTCATATCATAATGTACCATTTCAGTATACATATCGTCATCTTCAATACATATTCTATTATTATTATCTATAGCATTGTTAATATAATTTATTTGTTCAAAATCATTCAACAACTTTTCTATTTCACACAAGTTATCATTTGAGGAATTTTCGTCTTTAAATTCATAAGTAATATTTTCATTTTTATTATCCATTTTAATATTTTATTATAAATTACTAATAGTAATAATTTGTAATATTTATATTATTTTACACGTTTAAATTATTTTCTACAAAATTACATATCAATCATATCCATATACTTGAATATTGATTTATTTGACAAACTTGGAAATGTTTTCACTTTACACAATGATAACCTATGAACAATATCAATAAATAGTTCATCATCTATTTTTTGATCAACATCAGATGGACAGTTCTCAAAAATTGACTTGTTATATAATATTGAAATATTTTCAGTGATTTCATCAACTTCATTCTTTTTATTATTTTCTTTTATTAACTTCACTACTTGCTTCATTAAGTCACAAGTAATATTTACAATTTTTTCCTCACTTATAATTTTATTATTACATAAATTTACAAAGAATAAACTTAACGCTTTTCTTTTTTCATTGTCTTTATTTATTTTACAAAAACGATCATAGTCCTCTTCCGACTCAACATACTCTATCGTTTTAAACAACTCTAAAAATGTATTTAAACTATTCTCAAATATAGTTTTCATTATTTCAAATTTTTGAATTAGTAATGCGTACAAATCCGCATACATTTTTGAAAAGAATCTATTATTTGACGCTATATCAAATATAGAATTACCTACTTTTAAAATATCTTCTTCGCTTGTATCGTTTTTTATCAACTCTTCAAATATTTCAACAATTTTTTCTATTTGTTCATTGTAATTTTTATCAGTTAATTTATTTAAACACGTTCGCAATAAATCTATCTTTGAATCTATTCCCGTTTTTTGTTCTATTTTAGTTGCTTGAAATGTTCGTATTGTCTCCCAGTCTTCATCACTTACACTTTCTACATTTTTATTACGCTTTCTTCTTTTAAACCCCAAATCTGAACCACTACCCGTTGAACCGTATTTTGTTGATGAAGATGTTGACGTAGTATTTTCCTTTTTTGCAAAAGTAGGTGTTCTTATATAAGTAGGAGACCCTACTTGTTGTGCGATTTCACTTATAATACTTAATGTATCTTCTGGCAATTTTATTTCAAAACCATTAAATGTTATATTATGGAAATCTGTTAAATTATATCTCATCATTGTTTGCATCTGGTATAGTATATATTTGATAATCATTTATATCAATTTTTTATAATAATAATTAATTTATAATAAATACACTTAAATATATATTTTGATTATTTATTACCAATGTCGTTAGAAATAGAAAAGTCAGATGAATTTGAATGTATATATAATACGGAAGAAATAAACAACTGGGACGAATTAGATATTGATAGTAACTTACTACGAGGAATATACTCTCATGGTTTTGAGAAACCCAGTCCTATTCAAAGAAAGGCAATTAAACCTATTATTGATAGAAAAGATGTCATTGCCCAAGCACAGTCTGGAACCGGTAAAACTGCGACATTCACAATTGGTGCTCTTTCTTTAGTTGATATCAAAGATGACACAACTCAAATTTTAGTTTTATCTCCAACTAGAGAGTTAAGTAAACAAACTGCGAATGTAATGAATGGGATTGGTTCTATGATGAATGGTTTAAAAGTACAAACATTAGTCGGTGGTACATCTATTGATGAAGACTCTGCTACTCTAAGAAACAATGTACCACACGTCATTACTGGTTGTCCGGGTCGTGTATATGATATGATTCGCCGTAACTGTATCAACGCCAAAAATATCAAGTTGGTTATTTTAGACGAAGCCGATGAAATGTTGTCTTCCGGATTTAAGGAGCAAGTTTATGATATATTTCAGAATTTCAGTAAGGATATTCAAGTGGCATTATTTAGTGCAACTCTACCAGATTATATTCATAGTATCACGAGTAAATTTATGCGCGACCCCGTAAGAATTTATGTCAAGACCGAACAATTAACTTTAGAAGGTATTTCTCAATATTACGTTGCCATAGATGATGATCGTCAAAAATACTCTACCTTGAAGGATTTGTACGCTTATATTTCAATGTCCCAATGTATTATTTACTGTAACAGTGTGAAACGTGTATCGGATTTATACGACGCAATGGTTGAAGACGGATTTCCGGTATGTAGAATTCATAGTGGTATGGAAAAAGTGGATAGAGACAATGCATTTAATGAATTCAGATGCGGTAAATATAGAGTGTTGATTTCTTCTAATGTTACTGCACGCGGAATTGATATTCAACAAGTGAGTGTAGTGATAAACTTTGATGTTCCCAAATGTGTGCATAATTATTTACATAGAATTGGACGCAGTGGTCGTTGGGGACGTAAAGGTGTTGGTATTAATTTAATTACACGACGAGATGTCTCGTTGATGAAACAAATTGAACAACATTACTCTTGCCAAATTGATGAATTACCCGCGAATTTTAATAACTTGATGAAATAATTTATTTAACAGTAATATATAAAATGGTTAGTAAATTTTCAAAAATATCATTAATCTTATGTGGAGGACTCTTTTTAGTAAGTTTATTTTTATTTATTGGAATAAATAAGGTAAGTGAAAGTTTTAATAGTACGTCATCAGAATGTGGTAACTACGATAACCGCACAAAATGTTTATATAAAAAGTGTAAATGGAACAAAATTGGATGTTATGACAAAGATAATAAATATATGGGTAAAGACCGTGTGACTAAACTTGCTTGCAACCCAGATTATGGAAATAAGTGGTACGATGATGAATTTTGTTCGTAAAACTAACTTAAAAATAATCTATATTTGTTGTAATGATATCAAATATAGAAAAGGTAAATGAATATTTTCAAATTCCGATTTGTTTCAACGAAAATAGAATGGAACTGAATAAAAATGTAATAGATGATTTAGAATTAATTAAAACGATAGATCCTTCGTGTAACTCTATGTATTCTTTTGCATTTAAACCCACAACAAGTCTAGGTAAAAAAGTGTTAGAACAATTTCCCCAATACTATACAACAGACGTGGAATTTTTGAAAGATACACAAAGTCTTTTAAAAAACTACAAGAAGATGGATTTAAAATGTGACGAAAATAAAAACCACTTACTAACCGATGTTATGGAAGTATGGGATGACATTAAGAATGACACTGGGTTCAAGGAAAAGTACCAGTTTATAGACTGGCCAATGTGGGAATTTCTTAACCATTCAGAATCATTTTTACAAGTGATGAGCATTTATAACTTAGCATCGCCAGTCATTTCTCTCTTTGTTCCATTTATTATTCTAATTATTCCTTTTTTCATCATAAAAATGAAAGGTCTTACTATTACTATAGGCGAATATGTTGATGTTTTAAAAATAATTGCTTCTAATCACGCAGTAGGAAGACTTTTTACCGAATTCAATAGTGTTGAACTAAGCGAAAAATTTTACCTAGTGGTTTCAGCTGCGTTTTACGTTTTTTCTATCTACCAAAATATTTTAACGTGTTATCGTTTTCATGATAATATGAAAAAAATCCATTCGCATCTTAAGAAAGTGAGGGAGTATATT
>Ga0209086_10001350_pt1 | contig 20008 bp, 15 predicted proteins | sample M_130207_XF_Meta_FD_187312 | JGI IMG/M metagenome (GOLD analysis project Ga0209086, IMG submission 187312) | Freshwater microbial communities from Lake Montjoie, Canada to study carbon cycling - M_130207_XF_MetaG (SPAdes) (version 2) | ecosystem: Environmental > Aquatic > Freshwater > Lake... | reverse complement strand
GAGCGGATGCGCTTCCTTGGTTCCCTGCGAGAGACGTTTCTGCCCCGCTTCCTCTCCGAAGGTCCAGAAGCCCACGAGACCAGGCGTCTTTTCGATGACGGTGGCGTCACCGGCAATAGCTGATGAGAACGAGATGGCGAGTAGCGAAAGGATAGTGCGCATGATGGATGAATTGAGGGTAATAGACTCTCTAAGGCATGAGGAGTCTGTTTTTGGACAGCAAAGAGTTCATGTCCGGGCGGCGTAATGTTTCTACAGCATTGTTCATGAAGATAAAAAACGCCCATCCAGCACTTCGTTGTCTCCTGAAACGAGGAGCGCTCGCGCTCGGCTGGATCGCGCTGCCGGTGATGGCGGTGGATTATGAGAAAGACATCAAGCCGCTGCTCAAGGAGCGCTGCTACACCTGTCATGGCGCTTTGCAGCAGAAGGCGGGTCTGCGTTTGGACACCGTAGCCGCGATGAAAACCGGCGGCGACAATGGCAGCATTCTCACCGCCGACCACACGCTTTTGCTGGAGCGTGTCACTACCACTGACAAGGATGACCGCATGCCACCGGAGGGCGAAGGATCGTTGCTCACGCCAGAGCAGGTGGCCAAGCTCAAGTCATGGCTTGCCGCCGGTGCCACCGGCCCTGTGAGCGAAGTGCCAGAGCCTGATCCGCGTGCGCATTGGGCCTACCAGCCGCCGAAATCATCCGGCAAGTCGATGGATGCGTTGCTGGCAGCACGACTTGCTGCGAAGCAAATCAAGCCACAGCCCGAAGCCGCGCCGGAGATCTGGCTGCGCCGTGTGTATCTCGATCTCATCGGCCTGCCGCCATCGTCGGAGCAGATTGCGGCGTTTTTGAAGGACACGTCCATGCCTGCACGTCAACGCGTGGTGGATCAGTTGCTTAGCACGCCGCAGTATGGCGAGCGCTGGGCGCGGCACTTCATGGACATCTGGCGCTACTGCGACTGGTATGGACTCGGCGCACAGCTTCGCCATTCGCAGAAGCATATTTGGCATTGGCGTGACTGGATCGTCGAGTCGTTGAACACCGACAAAGGCTACGACCAGATGATCGTGCAGATGCTCGCCGCCGATGAACTCGCGCCCGAGGACCGTGATAATCTCCGCGCCACCGGCTTCCTAGCCCGCAGCTACTACCTCTTCAATCGCACCACCTGGCTCGACGAAACCATCGAGCACACCTGCCGTGCCTTTCTTGGCCTGACGATGCAGTGCGTGAAATGTCACTCGCACAAATACGATCCCATCGAGCAGACCGACTACTACCGCATGCGTGCCATTTTTGAGCCGCTGCATGTGCGGCTCGATCCATGGCAGGGAGAGACTGACTTTGAAAAAAATGGCCTGCCGCGCGTCTATGACCTCCATCTCGACACGCCGACCTATCGCCATGTGCGTGGCGACGAGAAGAACGAGGATAAGTCGAAGCCGATGACACCGGGCATCCCGCAGGTGCTGGAGTTTGCCTCTTTCCAGCCGACGTCCGTCAAACTGCCGCCTGCATCCGTCAAGCCGGTGCTGCTGCCATTTGTGCTCGAAGATCATCTCCGCGCTGCCGATAAGCAGCTTGTTGCCGCGCAGAAGACAAATGACGCTATAGCGATCAAAGCCGCCAGTCTGCGCATTGCGATGATCCAAGCCGTTTATGCCGCCGATTTGGGGAAGCAGGACCCAACCGTCGCCAAAGCGGCTGCACTAGCCGAGTCGCGTTATATCGTCGCCAAAACCGAGGTGGATCTCGCCAAGTTGGAAAGCGACAAGAAGGCTAAGGACGCTGAAAAGAAGATCAAAGCCGCCCGCGAAGCATTGGAAAAGGCCAAAACAAAGGCTGCTTCTCCCGGTGACAAATACACCTCGTTGCCGGCCAGTTTGAAAGCGCAGGAAGGGCCCGAGGAAAATAACAACGCGACCGTGCAGACCTATCCCGAGAGCAGCACGGGCAGGAGACTCGCATTTGCCCAATGGATCGCTGACAAACGCAATCCGCTCACTGCCCGCGTGCTCGTGAACCAAGTCTGGATGCGGCACTACGGCGCTCCGCTCGTCGCCAATATGGATGACTTCGGCCGCCGCTCACTGGCACCGCTGCATCAGGATATGCTCGACTCGCTCACGGTCGATTTCATGAACAATGGCTGGAGCTTGAAGCAACTGCATCGCGCCATGGTGCTCTCCGAGTTGTATCGCCGTAGTTCCTCAAACGCTGAGGCTGATCAAGCCACCGCCGCCGCCGATCCTGACAATGCGAACTACTGGCGCATGAACCCACGTCGCATGGAAAGCCAGGTCGTGCGCGACAGCTTGCTGCATCTCGCGGGCAAGCTTGATCTCACAATCGGCGGCCCGAGCCTCGATCCCGCCTCGTCCGAAACGAGTCCACGCCGCTCGCTTTACTTCGTCCAAAACGCCGACACTGAGCACCGCTTCCTCGCCGTCTTCGACAACAGCAACGTCCTCGAATGCTACCGCCGCAACGAAAGTATCGTGCCGCAGCAAGCACTGGCTTTGACCAACAGTCGGCTCAGCCGTGAATGCGCTGATGCTCTAGCCACGAAACTTGGCAAAGTTGATGAGAAGACTTTCATGAATCAATCCTTTCTTACCGTTCTCGGACGACTGCCTTCAGAAGCTGAGCGGCTGGCAAGTATCGAAGGCCTCCATGCATTGAAACAGAACCGAAGCCTATTTTTACAGGCGCTCATCAACCACAACGACTTCGTCACATTGCGATGAACTCACTGTATCAGCCGACTCCCTTCCTTCGCCGCGACATCCTCGGCGGACTCGGCAGCATTGCGGTGGCGTCCATGCTGAAGGCCGAGGAAATATGGCACGCACCGAGTGGACTGCCGGTGCTCCCACAGAAAGCAAAGCGCGTCATCTGGCTATTCATGCGCGGTGGAGTCAGCCACATGGAGAGCTTCGATCCAAAGCCGGCAATCAATACCTATGCGGGCAAATCCATCGATGAGACTCCTTACAAGAGTGTGCTGTCACCCGAGAAGCTCAAGAATGTGCGCGTCGTCGTGGTTAACGACGCCAACGGTAAGCAGCGCAATGTCATCTACCCACTTCAAGTCGGCTACAAACGATACGGCCAATGTGGCATCGAAATCAGCGACTGGTTCCCGCATATCGGATCATGTGCCGATCAGATCGCTTTCATCCGCAGCATGTGGACGACTGATAACAATCATGGTGCACAGGTCCAGTTTGCCAGTGGTCGCCATATGCTGGAGCCGCGCGTGCCGACCATTGGTGCGTGGGTCACCTATGGACTGGGTTCGATGTCGGACAACTTACCATCCTTCATCAATATGGGGCCGCGTTATTTCGATGTGCGAGACGGCCATTATCTTGGTCCCGCCTTTGATGCGGTGAACTTAAAGGTCGATCCGAAGAACCCGCTCACCTTTGCTTCTCCCGAGATCGCAGTCGGCAAAGACGACCAGGCGGTGCAATTCGATCTCATCCACAAACTGAACACGCTCAATGCGGAGCAGTATCCAAGTGACAAAACACTCGCCGCCCGCATGAAGAGCTATCAGCTCGCCTATAACATGCAGACCGCTGTGCCTGAGACCATGAATCTCGATGCGGAAAGCGCCGAGACGAAAGCGCTCTACGGCCTCGACGACAAAGTAACCGAGCCGTTTGCGCGGCAGCTCATCGTGGCTCGCCGCCTCGCAGAGCGTGGCGTACGTTTCGTCCAGCTTCAGCATGGCGATGGCGCTGCGGGTGCATGGGATTCGCATTCTGGTTTGAAGAAGAACCACTCCATGCTCGCGCAGCAGGTGGACAAGCCGATTGGCGGCTTGCTCAAAGACCTCAAGCAGCGCGGCATGCTCGACGACACGCTCGTCGTCTTCGCCACCGAGTTCGGCCGCACACCGGGGTCGCAAGGCAGTGATGGTCGCGATCATCATCCGTATGGCTTCAGTGTCTGGATGGCCGGTGGCGGCACCAAAGGCGGCACCATTCATGGCAGCACTGACGAACTCGGCTTCCACGCCGTCGAGCATCCTCACTACGTCACCGACGTTCATGCCACAATCATGCATCTGCTCGGGCTCGATCCACATCAGTTGGAAATTCCTGGCCGCAAGCGTCTGGAGCGCGACTTTGGACATGTGATCGGCGAGGTGTTGGCATAGGCGTAAGTTTTGGGCTTGCCACTTGGGTTTGTGCCTGAGTAGCATCGGCAAATGAAGTATTCCCTTCTCCTTCGCATCGGGGTCGCGACACTGTTCGTGGCCGTTTCGTCATCACTCATGGCCGCTGCTGGCGACGCTGAGTGGAAAAAAGTCGAGGCTGCTCTCGACGCGATCAAAAACCCAAAGGAGAAACCCAAATCACGCGAAGAGGCGATTGCGAACCTCAAGGCCGGGCTGAAGGAGTTCGACGCGGCGCATGCGGACGCGATGAAGGCCTCGACCGCTAATCCGGTGCGCTGGAGCGCGGCAGTGTTCAACGCCAAGGTCGAGAAATCACGCGGTATCGTCGGAGCGCCGCCGGTCGAGAACCTGACGGCGGAGCTTGAGGCTCTCGTCAAAGCCGGCGATGCCAGCGCCGAGGACAAGGCCACGGCAGAGAAGGCGCTCAAAACCATCAAGACTATGGCGGAGCTGAAATCGAAGCCGCTGAATTTGAAATTCACCGCCGTGGACGGCCGTGAGGTCGATCTTGAGAAAATGCGGGGCAAGGTGGTGCTCATCGACTTCTGGGCCACTTGGTGTGGCCCATGCGTGGCAGAACTGCCAAACGTGTTGAAAGCCTACAAGGAACTGCATCCGAAGGGTTTCGAGATCGTCGGCATCTCGCTCGATTCGGACAAGGCCAAGCTGGAGTCCTTTGTGAAGGACAAGGGAATGGAGTGGCCGCAGTTCTTCGACGGCAAGGGCTGGAAGAATGAGATTTCCTCCGGCTTCAGCATCAATTCCATTCCGGCCATGTGGCTGGTGAATCAGGACGGCATGGTCATTGACACTGCCGCACGTGGCGGACTGGAAGAGAAGGTGGCGAAGCTGTTGAAGTAGCGCATCACCGTTGGTTTTGGCCAACATCAGCATATTGGATACCCATCCGGTAAACGGGAAATTAGCATTTGCCAATTTACCGGAAATGCGTCCAATATGCCGCCATAACCATGAAAGCACTCGTCAAAGCCAAAGCGGAGCGCGGACTCTGTCTCCAGGATGTCCCGGAGCCGCAGGTCGGCATCAATGATGTCCTCATCAAGGTCCGCAAGACCGGCATCTGCGGAACGGACCTGCACATCTATAAGTGGGATGCCTGGGCACAAAAGACCATCCCGGTGCCGATGGTCGTGGGGCATGAGTTTGTGGGCGAAGTCATCGCCGTCGGCTCGAACGTGAATGATTTTCATCCAGGTGAGATCGTCAGTGCTGAGGGGCACGTCGTCTGCGGTCGCTGCCGCAACTGCCTTGCTGGACGACGTCATCTTTGCAAAGACACCGTCGGCATCGGTGTGAATCGCACCGGAGCTTTTGCCGAATACATCAGCGTGCCGATGACGAACGTCTGGCATCATCGCGAAGGCGTGGACGAGGAAGTCGCGAGCATCTTTGATCCCTTCGGCAACGCCGTTCACACCGCGCTGGCCTTTGAATGCATGAGCGAAGATGTTTTAATCACCGGCGCAGGACCCATCGGCATCATGGCCATTCCTGTGGTGAAACATGCGGGTGCTCGACATGTCGTCATCACCGATGTGAACGAGTATCGCCTCGATCTGGCGCGTAAGATGGGTGCGACGCGTGCGGTGAATGTGAAGATGGAGAAACTCGCCGATGTGCAGAAGCAACTCGGCATGAAAGAAGGCTTCGACGTGGGCCTCGAAATGAGCGGCAACCCTGCTGCCTTTCGCGACATGGTCGATAACATGGCTCACGGTGGTAAGATCGCCATGCTTGGCATTCCAAGTGAGCGCATCGATATCGACTGGAACAAGGTCATCTTCAACATGCTCACCATCAAAGGCATCTATGGCCGCGAGATGTATGAAACCTGGTATCAGATGAGCGTGATGCTCGAATGCGGTCTGAACATCGCACCTGTCATCACGCACCGCTTCCACTACACCGACTTTGAGCAAGGCTTCGCCGCCATGGAAAGCGGCAACTGCGGCAAAGTCGTGCTCGATTGGTCCAACTAACTCTCATCATGAAATCCTGCCTACTCACCCTCGCCTTCATTTCCTCCATTGCTCATGCTCAATTGAGCGTACCTGCTTTCACGGCTTACACAGAACCCGATTTCCGAGGCGTCGAGATTTCCAAAGAAAAGGGGATCACAGGGTGGAAGGACAAGGAACAGAGCGTGCTCTGGTTCGGTGAATTGAAATCAACGGGCAAGCTCACCGCTGTCATTAAAGCGAGGAGCGACGATGGTCACAAACTTCGTCTCACAGTCGCGGAGCAAAGCCGTGAGGCCACAGTGAAGAAAGGCGAGGCTTCGTTCGGCGAATTTGAGATTGCGAAGCCAGGCTACGTTCGCTTTGAACTCGTCTCGCGCGGAGGCGCTGACAGCAAAGGCGTGATTGATGCGCTGGTGCTCGATGGGCCTGCGGTGAGGGACGCTCATTTCAATCTCGATCCACGACGCAATGCGGCGTCCGTGCATCTGGCTTATCCGACGCCGAAGGACGAAAAGATCGCGATGTTTTACAACGAAGTGACGGCGGTCAAGGAGCCGCTTTACACCTTCTACATGGCCTGCGGATTTTCACGCGGCTACTTCGGCATGCAGATCAATTCCGAGTCGGAGCGGCGCATCATTTTCTCCGTGTGGGACGCTGGGAGCGGCCAGAATGCGAAGGATCGCACGAATGTCTCTGCCGATGATCAAACGCAGCTCATCGCGAAAGGTGCGGGTGTGGAGGCGAGCGTGTTTGGCAACGAAGGCACGGGCGGGCACTCTCATCTCGTTTATCCGTGGAAAACCGGAGAGGCACAGAGATTTGTCGTTGCCGTGAAGCCCGAGGGCGATCACACGACTTACAGCGGCTACTGGTTCCATCCGGAAAAGAAGGCATGGATGCTCATTGCCAGCTTTCGTGCGCCGAAGGACGGCAACTACCTCCGCGGCCTGCATTCCTTCAGCGAAAACTTCGGCGGACAAAATGGCCATCAACAGCGCAAGGTGCTCTATGGCCCGCAATGGATCGCGAATGCCGATGGCAAATGGATCGAGCTAACCACCGCGACCTTCAGCCACGATCCCACGGGCAAGGCAAACCGTCTTGATCGCTTCATGGGTGTTGAGAACGGGCGCTTCTTTCTCTCACAAGGTGGCTTCGTCGAAGGCTTCACGAAATTTGGAGATCCCTTTCAGCGCCCTGCCACAAACGAGCCTCCGACTCTGAAACTGCCATGACCTCCTCCTTCCAAACTTATCTCACCGCCCAACTCGACGCTATCCGCGCCGCAGGCACTTACAAGCGCGAGCGCGTGCTCAGCACACCGCAGGGCACGCTCGTGCGGGCGAATGGTGGCGCGGCAGTTCTGAACATGTGTGCCAACAATTATCTTGGACTCGCGCAGAATCCTAAAGTGCGTCAGGCTGCGCATGAGGCGCTAGAGCAATGGGGTTATGGATTGGCGAGCGTGCGCTTCATTTGCGGCACGCAGGGTGTTCACAAAGAACTGGAGGCTTCGCTGAGCGACTTTCTTGGTACGGAAGACACGATTCTCTATGGATCGTGCTTTGATGCCAATGGCGGCCTGTTTGAGACGATCCTTGGTCCTGAGGATGCCGTTATCAGCGATGAACTGAACCACGCTTCGATCATTGACGGTGTGCGTCTATGCAAAGCGCAACGCTACCGCTACAAGAACTGCGACATGGCCGATCTGGAGACCCAATTGATCGCCGCCGCCGCCAAAGGTGCTCGATTCAAACTCATCGCCACCGACGGCGTGTTCTCGATGGACGGCTTCATCGCACCGCTGAAGGCGATTTGCGATCTTGCGGACAAATACGGCGCTTTGGTGATGGTCGATGACTCTCATGCTGTCGGCTTCATGGGCAAAACAGGTCGCGGCACGCACGAACACTGCGATGTCATGCGACGTATCGATATTTTGACCGGCACACTCGGTAAAGCTCTCGGAGGAGCCAGCGGCGGCTACACAAGCGGTCGCAAAGAGATCATTGAGCTGCTGCGGCAGCGTTCGCGGCCCTATTTGTTCTCGAACACGCTTTGTCCGAGCATCGCTGGCGCATCCATTGCCGCGCTGAATCTGCTCAAGCAGTCCACCAAGCTGCGGGACACGCTGGAGGCGAACACACGCTTCTTCCGCACCGCGATGACCGAGGCCGGCTTCGACATCGCGCCTGGCGAGCATCCCATCGTCCCAGTGATGCTTGGTGATGCCGCCTTGGCCTCGAAGTTCGCCGATGCAATGTTGGAACACGGCGTCTATGTCATCGGCTTCAGTTTTCCTGTTGTTCCGCAGGGCAAAGCGCGCATCCGCACGCAGATCAGCGCCGCGCATACACGCGAAGATTTGGAAGGGGCCGTGAAGGCTTTTGTCGGGGTGAAGCGTCTTGTTATGCCATGAAACGCCTCCTGCTTTTCCTCCTTCCCTCTTTTGTTTTCGCTGAACCCGTGCGCCTCGTGCATGAGCCTGCGCTGTCGCCTGATGGCCAAGTGCTCGCGTTTGGCTGGCAGGGTGACATTTGGACGGCACCCTCCGCAGGTGGTCGGGCGACGCGCCTGACGACGCATGCTGCGCTGGACTCGGGCGCGGCTTTTTCGCCAGATGGAAAGCAAATCGCGTTCAATAGCGAGCGTGAAGGCTCCAAACTGCTCTACGCGATGCCAGTAAGCGGTGGGGAGCCGAAGCAACTCACGTTTCACACCGACGGCTGTGATTTGCGCGAGTGGACACCAGATGGCAAAGAGCTGCTCGTTGGGCTGGGGCGCGATTTTTCGTGGATGCGTGACTCGCGCGCGGGTCGCTTAGCGATCATCGACGCGAATGAGCGGAAGGCTGAGAGCGTGCTCTTTGATGACTATGGGTTCGACGGTGTGATCTCCGCGGATGGGCAAAAGGTTCTCTTCATGCGCGAAGGTTCGGAGTCGTGGTGGCGGCAGGGTTTCAAAGGTTCACGCGCAGGGCAAATCTGGCTTGTCAATCGCGCTGACGGCAGCTTCAAAAAGGTGATCAGCGATGAAAACGAGAACCGCTGGCCAATGTGGAAGCCGGACGGCAAGGGCTTCTACTTCGTTCGTAATGGCAACCTCTGGCAGCACGATCTCGCCAGCGGTAAGCACACGGCGATCACAAATTACAAAGACGATCTCGTTGTTTTTCCAGCGATCTCGCGGGATGGGAAGACACTGGTGTTTCGTCTGCGCTTTGATCTGTATCGTTGGCATCCCGGCGATAAAGAACCGGCTAAAATCGCCATTGAGGCAGTCACGGATGCCACACCTGACATAACGCGTGTCGTTCTCGAAAAAGCCACGGACATCCAATTCACGCCGGATGGTTTGCAGATGGCTTTCATCAGCGGCGGGGATGTGTGGGTGATGGATACTGAACTCAAGGAGCCACACTCCGTCACGCAGACGGCTGAGGAGGAGCGCGAAGTGGGTTTCTCGCCAGATGGCAAGACGCTGGTGTTTGTGAGCGATGCGCAGGGACAGACGGATCTGTGGAGCGCGGTGCCCGCCGATGACAAGAAGCCGTGGTGGGAGAATGCGAGCTTCAGGCTGACAAAGCTCACCAACGATACGCAGACCGAGGCGAGGCCTCAGTTTACACGCGATGGCAAGAAAATCGCCTGGCTGCGCGAGCATGGCGATTTGATGCTTGCCGACGCCGACGGCAAGAACGTGAAACGCATCATTGAATCATGGAGTGCGCCTAGCTTTGAGTTTTCACCCGATGGCACTTGGCTTGTGTATTCACAGGAGGATGAGTCATTCAACGACGACGTCTGGCTGATGCCCGTGGATGGCTCCAAGCCGCCGTTCAACCTCTCGCGGCATCCAGATGACGACACGCGTCCGCATTGGTCACCGGATGGCAAAATGATCGCATGGACCGGCCAACGCGAACTCGATGAGGCTGATATCTTTTATGTCAACCTGCTCGCCGAGGACGAGGAGAAAACGAAGCGTGAGCGCACGCTGGCCAAGGTGCGTGAAAAGTTCAAAAAAGCGGTGAAACCCGAGCCAGCGAAAGAGGAACCGAAAAAGGAAGAGCCGAAGCCCGCAGTTCCGCCAGCTGCAAAGAAGCCCGACGAGCCAAAATCAGCTCCGCCGAAGGCCGAGGAACCCAAAGTTGCTGCGCCGAAGCCCGCAGAGGAAAAACCTGCGGATAAAAAGCCCGAGGCTCCCAAGCCGGAAGAAAAGAAACCGGAGCTGAAGAAGCCCGAGTTGCTCAAAATAGACTTCGATGACATTCATGAGCGTGTTCATCGTATTCGCATCGCAAGCACGTTTGAGCATTCGCTTGTCTGGTCGCCTGATTCGAAGAAGCTGGTGTTCCAATCGCAATTTGAAGAAAAGAAGAGCATGCGTTCCGTCGAATTTCCGGACGATCTGACGCCAAAGTCGTTTAGTCCTGCGGCGCTGACGAATATCACATGGCTGAAAGAAGGTGACCAGCTCACCGGCTTGCTCGACGGCAAACCCGCGACGCTTCCCGGCAAGGGCGGTGAGCCGAAGACCATCGCGTTTCGTGCACAGCAGAGCTATTCGCGCTCGGAAAAGCAACGCGCGGTATTTGACCAATGCTGGCAGGTCATGCGCGACGACTACTATGACGAGCGCCATGGCAATCGAGACTGGGATGCTGTGCGTGCGAAATATCGCGACATGGCTGGGGAAGCACCCGACATGAACGGTGCAGGCGAATGCGTTTGGCTGATGCTAGGTGAGCTGAATGGCTCGCACCTCGGTTTTTCATGGAGCAGTAGCGCTACGACTCTGAATGCCAGTTGGCGCGAGGAGACCGCGCATCTCGGACTGCGCTTTGATGCCACCTTTGCGGGTCCTGGTTGGAAGGTGCGTGATGTCATTGCCAAATCGCCCGCAAGCCATAAAAACAGTAGCGTGGCGATGGGTGAGATCGTTTTGAAAGTGGATGGAAAAGAGGTGACCCCTGCTACCGATGTGAGCAGCGTTCTGAATGGGCCGATGGACCGCGACATCGTGCTCACCGTAAAAAACGGCGATAAAACACGTTACGTCACGCTCCGCCCGATCAGCTACCTCAGCGCACGCAAGTTGCTCTACGACGCGTGGATTCACGAAAACCGCCACGCAGTCGAGAAAGCCTCGAACGGCACGCTCGGCTATCTGCACATCAGCGCAATGGACGATGCGAGCTTTCAGAAGTTTCAGGAAGAGCTTTACCACGCAGGCGCAGGCAAAGACGGTCTCGTCATCGACGTTCGCGAGAACGGCGGCGGCTCGACGACGGATCATCTGCTCACCGCGCTCATGCAACCGCAGCACGCCCTCACCGTCCCACGTGGCAGCAAGAACCCAGGCTATCCTCAAGACCGCATCATCTACGCGACGTGGCAGAAGCCGATCGTCGTGCTGTGTAATCAGAACAGCTACAGCAATGCGGAGGTGTTTAGTCATGCCATCAAGACCCTGAAGCGCGGCCAACTCGTGGGTGTGCAAACTGCGGGTGGCGTGATCAGCACAGGTTCTGCTGCCATCATGGATGTGGGCACACTGCGTCTGCCCTTCCGTGGCTGGTATCTGCTCTCCAACGGTCAGGACATGGAACTCAATGGCGCGAAGCCCGATCACATCGTCTGGCCACAACCCGGTGACAAGACCGACCGCCAACTCGACAAAGCAGTGGAGGTGCTCAAACAGGACGTGTCGGAATGGAAGAAGCGCCCGCAGCCCAAACTCCTTAAAGCCAGCGAAAGGAAGCCATGAAAGCACTCATTATCATTTCGATTTTCGGCGCATCTGCCTTTGCCGAGGATTTGTGCAAACAACCCTCGCCGGAGGAGATGGCGAAAGCCGTTGGCGTGAAGTTACCTCCGTCACCTTGGCATGTGGCGAATGTTTGGTGGGACTTTGAGAAGCCGGTGGAGCATTTCACGTCGCTGGAAGTCGATGTAACTATCGACCGTGATGTGCCGAGCGATTACAACCTCTACATCTCGCCCTGCGGGATCGCGAAGATCAATGGCTTGCAGTTCTACGGCGGCATCCAGACGAACATCAATGGCTGGGCGAATAAGGAGAGCCGCGAGCGGGTGCATCGCGGCAAGGGTGGCATTTTTTCTCGGTGGTCGAGCGATAAGACGACACCTATCGGCCTCGATCATGTGCGCACGGTGGCCGAAGACTGCCTTGTGGAGAGCGCGGGCTACGAGGGCGAGTTCGCGAGTGTGCGGCGACCGTATGCTTGGACGAAGGGAACTTATACTTGGTGTATCACCAAGGGTGCGACTGAAGGTGAGAACACGTGGTTCAACTGCACGATTCGCGATTCCAAGGGCGCGGTGCATGAGGTGGGCAGTCTGCGTCTCGAAGGCAGCGACTTCACCTTTTGGGAAAAGCACTCGGCCTTTGTTGAGGTATATAGCACGTCAAAGATTCCCAATTCTGGCATCCCGAAAGTTAATGTAACCTTTGGCTGGCCGCGACTGAATGGGCAGAAGGTGCCACTCAAGAAGGTGCACGCCTATTATCCTGACAAAGGCGGGCCGGATTCGCCGGATTGCGCATGGGTGAAGGCGGAGGGTGAAAACTGCGTGGTGGAGGTCGGCCCGATTTTTAACCGCGATGAGGCAAAGCGGCGGCATGACCTAGTTCTTGATTACAAAACACGCACGGTATCAAAAATCAGTTCGAAGGATGCCACCGCGCTTGTGGACACGAATGACGCGGCGGACTTGAAGGAGTGGGGCGGCAAGGCAGGCACGCTATGTGTCGAGTGGTTCCCAAAAATTGCCGCGCTGTTGCCTTCGGAAGGCTTCACAGCGCCGAAGGAGGTTGCGCTGTATTTTGATCCAGCGATGAAGGGCGTGGCACATGCGGCGAATGGCAAGATCACTATCTCGGCGGCCTTTGTCCGTGCTCATGCTGATGACTGGGGCATGGTGGTGCATGAACTGACGCATGTGGTGCAAGCGTATCCTGCAGGTGGTCCGGGCTGGCTCGTGGAGGGCATCGCGGACTGGGTGCGCATCGTGCATTTTGAGCCACAGGCACCGAGGCCGAAGATGACGCGACTGGCACGCTATAAGGATGCCTATAAGACGACAGCGATCTTTCTCGAATGGTGCGAGAAGGAACATGGAGCGGGCTTGGTGGTGAAATTGAACGCGGCCCTGCGTGCGGGGAAGTATCACGAAGAATTGTGGCAGCAGAACACAGGTAAGACTGTGGATGAGTTGTGGGCTGTTTTCGCGAAAACCTTGTCGAATTGAGCATGGACACGCTTTCCGCTACTCTGCTACTGCTGACGATCATGGACCCGTTGGGTAACGTGGCGACGTTCTTGTCTGCGCTAAGGCCCGTGCCGGTGGAGAAGCGATTGAGAGTGATAGCGCGTGAAATGGTCATCGCGTTGGGAATTCTGATCGCGTTCCTGTTTCTTGGCCAGCGGCTACTGGGCCTCTTGCATTTGAAGCAGGAGGCGCTGTTCATCAGTGGTGGCATCGTGCTGTTTTTGATCGCGCTGAAGATGATCTTCCCGCCGTCGCGGCGTGAGGTTGACGAGCAGCAGATGGAACCTTTCATCGTGCCGTTGGCCATACCGATGATCGCGGGACCTTCAGTGCTCGCCACGTTGCTGGTTTTGGTGAGCACGCAGCCGGAGTTGATCTGGCGCTGGTTCACTGCGCTGCTCTGTGCCTGGTCCATTACCTCCGCCATTCTGCTATGCGCACCGGCCATCTCGCGAGTTCTTAAAGAGAAGGGCTCGATGGCCGTGGAGCGCCTGATGGGCATGCTGCTGGTCTTGGTGGCCGTGCAGATGTTTCTCAATGGCATTGAGTATTATCTGAAGCACTAACATCATGCCCGCCTGGATCGAATATATCGCCGTCGCCGTGTGTGCGGTCTCAGCCGTGCTCGCGGCGGAGGGAAAGCGGATGGATTTGTTTGGCGTGATGGTCTTGGCTTTGGTGACGGCAGTTGGTGGTGGGACCATCCGTGATTTGTGTCTCGGCGTGCGGCCCGTGTTCTGGATCGAGCAACCGCAGGCCGTGTGGACGGCACTGATCGCAGCGGCGGTGACGTTTGTGGCGGCGCGTTTCGTTCATGTGCCAGCGAGGATGCTGGACGTGGCGGATGCATTTGGATTGGCGCTGTTCGGCATCGCGGGGACGGAAAAAGCACTGGCGTTTGGCACACCCGGCATCGTGGCGATTCTTCTCGGCATCGTCACTGGTGTGGCGGGTGGTATTTTGCGTGATGTGCTTCGTGGCGAGTTACCGCTGGTGTTTCAGCCAGATGTGAACCTCTATGCAACGGCCGTGTTTGTCGGCGCACTGGTATTCGTATTGCTGCGGCAGTCATTGCCAGCGTCAGAAAGCCATCGCTACATCGGCATGGCGGTCATCTTGGTGTTAAGACTCGCCGCCATGCGCTGGCGGCTGCGGCTGCCGACGTTTCAGAGGCGGTCAAAAATTTCTGGATAGGCTCAGACACTTCCTGCACAAGGGAGCCAGAGCCTAAGCATCCATACAAGCTGCACCATTGTTGATAAAACAGGCAGGTTTGATCCGACTTGTTACATCCATGCGTCATCTGCTTTCCGCTCTTTTCATTGCTGTCACCGCTAGCGCGGCTGAACTCCCCAAAGAACAACGCATCGTCTTCCTCGGCGACAGCATCACACAAGGTGGAGCTTACATTGAGATCATCGAGGCCGCATTGATTGCTCAGCATCCAGAGGTGACGAAGGAAATCATCCCTCTCGGTCTGAGCAGCGAGACGGTGAGTGGTTTGAGTGAAGACGGGCATGCGGGAGGCAAGTTTCCGCGTCCTGATTTGCATGAACGGCTCGACCGCGTGCTGGAAAAAGCGAAGCCACAGCTCGTCTTCGCGTGCTACGGCATGAACGACGGTATTTACCTCCCGCTCGGTGCCGTGCGCACGAAGGCTTTCCAGGATGGCATGAAGAATCTGCATGACAAAGTCACCGCCGCCGGTGCGCGCATCATCCATCTCACGCCGCCGGTGTTTGATCCGGTGCCCATTGCACAGAAAGTGGTAGAGGCGGACAAGGTTGATGGCTCGCATCCTTTCAAAGGTTACAACGAGGTGCTCGACTTCTACGCGAACTGGCTGCTCGACATGCGCGACGAGGCGAAGTGGGCCGTTTATGACATCCACGGGCCGATGAATGCCGCCATCGCGGAAAAACGGAAGAGCGATCCTGAGTTCACCTTCTCCAAAGACGGCGTGCATCCCGGCCCGGAAGGCCACCTGCTCATGGCGCATGCCGTGCTCGATGCCTGGGGTCTTAAAGTGAAGGCCGACGGCACGCCGGATCATCCGAATGGCGCGGCGATCCTCGCCGTGATCAAAAAGAAGCACGCGATCATGCGCCCCGCGTGGCTGAGCTATGTCGGCCACAAACGTCCCGGCAATGCGCCCGGCCTGCCGATGGAGGAAGCTGAGAAAAAGGCCGCTGAACTCGATGCTGAGGCTCGGAAACTGGCCCAATCGAAGGACGTGCTCTTTCCCGGTAAGACCAGTGAGTGGAACGGCTATCCCAAGCATGAGTTCGAGATTGCTGGTAAGATGGTGACAGTTGTTTCACCCAAAGAAGCTGCTCTGGGAAAACCTTGGGTGTGGCATGGCGAGTTCTTCGGCCACAAGCCCGCACCGGACATCGCGCTGCTCGGCAAAGGCTTCCACATCGTCTATATGAAGATCAACGACATGCTCGGCTGTCCTGATGCGGTGAAGCTTTGGAACCAATGCTACGCCGAACTCACCACGAGCTACGGCTTGAGCAAAAAGCCTGCGCTCGTCGGTCTCAGCCGCGGCGGTTTGTATTGCTACAACTGGGCCACGTCGAATCCGGACAAGGTCTCCTGCATCTACGGCGACGCGCCGGTGTGTGACTTCAAGAGCTGGCCCGGCGGCAAAGGGAAAGGCAAGGGCGATCCGAAGAACTGGGGCTTCGTGCTGAAGCTTTGGGGCTTCAAAGACGAGGCCGAGGCGCTCGCTTACAAGGGCAACCCCGTGGACAGCCTCGCCCCGCTGGCGAAGAATCATGTGCCGTTGCTGCATGTCTTCGGTGATGCCGACGATGTCGTGCCGTGGGAGGAGAACACCGGCCTGATCGAATCACGCTACAAAGCGCTGGGTGGAGACATCACCATGATTCGCAAACCCGGCGTGGGGCATCATCCACATGGGCTGGATGACTCGACACCGATTGTCGAGTTTATCTCGAAGCACGCGAAGTGAATAATTGGTGCCTCCTGCTCTCCGAGAATCAGCTGCGTATTCCTCCATAAAGAGGGCCAGTCACAAGAAAATTGAAACTTGTGTTTCGTCGATTTTATCCAGTAGATCTTATGGTTCTCGTAAACCGCTGCTTTGAATTTTCCAAACCAATTATTGATGCTTGGCCGGAACAAACTGATTTGACTGCAAAGTCTGTACAGGGGCAGTTTTTGTACGTTCAGGCCTACTCAGCGTGGTGGATCAACCAAGACTATTGGAGGCTGCGCGTCTCTGGACTGACAGACAGTTGTAAAATACTTGCCAGGCACTTGTTTGAACAATTCCTCAATTTGCGTGTAGCAGTCCAAAATCCAGGAAACGCGTTGGGTTGCATACTTTATGAGTTACGTCAGCAGCTAAAAAAGTATAGCGAGAGAGGATTGGAGAACCATAACGGATTTAGAGATCTCAGGCTTCGAACAGAAGCCGAAATCGCGAATATCACGACGCTATCTGAGGGAAGCTTGATCGAGTGGACCTGGCGGGAACGTGCGGATAAGTCAGGTTATCCTCGGGCATATTTGCTTTATCGACACCTCTGTAAATATGCGCACGCCGGCTATGGTTCTTGGCGACCTGATAACAGAGAAAACAATGATCCACTGACGGATCGGACAGCGCTCATGTCTCTTGTGGACACTGCTTTTCAACTTCATCACTGGATGCATAATCCAGTAGATGCCAAGATCAGTCGCCAGTATGGCGAACTAATGAGAGAGATTGAGACATGTGAATATGGCTTGGAGGCCAGCGCTCCTCACGCATCCAAACCAAACGCCGTGTGAACGACACGGGCGGCGTTCTCGACTTCGGCTTCATCGACGATGACGGCGGTCTTGATCTCGCTGGTGGAAATCATCTGGATGTTGATCTTCGCGTCGGCGAGGGCCTTGAACATCTTCGCTGCGACACCGCTGTGGCTGCGCATGCCGATGCCCACGACGCTGACTTTGGCGATGCTGCTCTGCGTACGGAGCTGAGCTTTGTCACCGAGGCTGGGCAACACCGCCTTGAGAACGGTTTCGGCCTTGGCGAGATCAGCGGCGCTGAGGGTGAAGGAGATGTCGGTGATGCCGTCGAAGCTGACGTTTTGCACGATCATGTCGATCGTGATGTTTGCGCCGGCGATGGCACCGAAAATGGTGGCGCTGATGCCGGGGCGGTCGGCGACGTCGTCGATGGTGACCTTGGCCTGGTTGCGCTCGAGGCTGACGCCGCGGACGACGACAGATTCCATGCCGGGGGATTCTTCTTTCACGATGGTTCCGGGGTTGTTGTTCATGCTGTTGCGCACTTCAAAGCGCACACCAAATTTGTTGGCAAACTCGACACTGCGGCTCTGCATCACCTTGGAGCCGGAGGACGCCATTTCGAGCATCTCCTCGTAGCTGATCTCGGGGATCTTCTGTGCGGTCTTCACGACACGTGGGTCGCAGGTGTAAACGCCATCCACGTCGGTGTAGATCTGGCAGAGATCGGCCTTGATGGCCGCAGCCATGGCGATGGCGGTCAAATCGCTGCCGCCACGGCCGAGCGTGGTGATTTCACCGCTCGCGGTCTCGCCCTGGAAGCCGGCGAGCATGACGATGTTGCCTTCATCGAGCATTTTCTTCACCGCATCGGGTGTGATGTTGACGATGCGGGCCTTGGTATGCACGCGGTCGGTGGAAATGCCGGCCTGAGCGCCGGTGAGGGACACGGCCTTGCCACCGAGTGCATTGATGGCCATCGCGGTGAGGGCGATGGTGGTCTGCTCGCCGGTGGCAAGGAGCACATCCATCTCACGCTCGACGGGTTCGCGTTCAGGAGAGACTTCCTTCGCCAGCTTGATGAGAGTGTCCGTCACGCCGGACATCGCGGAGACAACGGCAACGACCTGATTGCCCGCACGCTGCGTTTCCAGGATGCGACGTGCGCAATTGCGGATTCGCTCGGGATTGCCGACGGAAGTGCCGCCGTATTTCTGGACGATGAGGGCCATGCTTGGGTTGGAAAAGGGCGCGGAAAATGGCATGGTGAGGCGGGTGCGCAAGGACGGAAATTGTCCTCACACCCCAAGCGCCTGCTGCTCTGCACGGGTCAATTCCCGCCACTGCCCTGCATTGAGCCCTAAACCAGCCATTTTTAGACCGCCGATGCTCACACGGATAAGCCTGAGCGTGGGAAAGCCGACAGCGGCCGTCATGCGGCGCACTTGGCGGTTTTTACCTTCGGTGAGAGTGAGTTCGATCCATGACGTGGGGATGTTTTTGCGGTAACGGATGGGTGGATTACGCGGTGGATGCGTTGGGTCATTGTCGAGGCGCTGTGCTTTGCAGGGAAGTGTATGGAATTCCTTTAAATCGAGGCTGGATCGAAGCTGCCGCAGGGCTTGCTCGGTGACTTCGCCATCCACTTGAGCGTGGTAGCAGCGCGGATGAGCATGGCGGGGATTCAGGAGGCGATCGTTCCAATGCGCTTCATCGCTGAGCAACAGGAGGCCTTCAGAATCGCGATCCAAGCGGCCAATGGCATACACATCCGGCGGGAAGCCGAATTCGGCCAAGGTGCGATGAGACGGATGCTCCTGAGTAAACTGAGAGAGCACATCGAAAGGCTTGTGAAAGGCGATGAGCATTACTTCTGCTTCAAGGCTTCAAGCTGGCGTGTCAGTTCGGTTCGGCGTTGCTGATAGCGCGACTGCGCCTCATTGCGAGCTTGTCCTTTGACCGTGCCCATGACGCCGGCCACCAATGCAAACACTCCCATACCGATGGGAACCAATTGAAAAATTCCAGGCGCGCCAAAAGAGGCGGAGAATGAAGCCATACCAAAGCAGCCCACGGCGAAGAAGATGGTGAAAGCGAGACCAAAAATCGGGTTCCCCGGTGGTGTTGGTCCGTTGCGTCCCTGCACCATGTGGTTTGTCTGCTCGAAGCCCCGTTCACGATCCAGCTTCTCGATCTCATTCTGCATCGTGATCACCTCCAAACTTTCCGCCATTCTGCCGGTGTTCTCGGCGATCTTCGCGACTTCCTCAGTGAAGACCGAAGAATCCGTGCGCTTCACCTCCAGACTGCTCTGACAGAACTGGCAGGTGACGAAGCGGGTGTTTTCGGCCACCTGAAGCGGGGCACCACAGTGGTTGCAACGGACGGAGAGCGTTTCCATGCGCCGAGGCTAGCGGGACCGCTTGAGATTTTCAAGAGTGGTTCCAGAGCGCATCACATCTTCTAACGCGAGCCGCTTCTGCTCAAACTGATCCTCGGTCATGCGGCGTGGAATGAGATGCGGTTTATCGAAGACGATTGTGACCTTGGCAAAGGGCAGCGGCAGGAGGAATTCGTCCCAGGTCTTGAATTTGATGAAGTGGCTGTAGTGCAGATGCACCGGAATGATGGGCGTGCCAGTGAGCTGCCCGAGTTTCACGATGCCGGGCTGCACGCGATGCAGCGGACCACGTGGGCCATCGGGCGTGATGCCGATCTCGTAGCCTTCATTAGATTTTTTGGCGAGAGCGATGAGCGCGCTCATGCCT
>Ga0209086_10001348_pt1 | contig 20013 bp, 35 predicted proteins | sample M_130207_XF_Meta_FD_187312 | JGI IMG/M metagenome (GOLD analysis project Ga0209086, IMG submission 187312) | Freshwater microbial communities from Lake Montjoie, Canada to study carbon cycling - M_130207_XF_MetaG (SPAdes) (version 2) | ecosystem: Environmental > Aquatic > Freshwater > Lake... | reverse complement strand
CCCAACTTCCCACTCGTAGAAATAAGCACCGTCCGTGTCTGGTGTGGAGTGTTTACCATAGCCTCCCTGAACAGATACCCAAACACCTCCGATAAAGAAGCCATTTCTAATAGTGTATTGTCTTGGGCGTTTTGCCATAAAGATTTGGAATTCTGTTTCTGTCATGGTGTCTCCTTCATTGTTAGTGTGTGAATGTTTGATAGTTCTGTGAACATGATGTTGTCGCGGTGGACATCAAACTCATGTTTATGCTCATCGCGCATGAAGTCGATCATCATTGAACCTGTCATCTTTGTATTGGTTTCAAACCGAAACAATTTTGGCGAAATCCCATCGGACATCATAACCTCACATGGTGGTCTGTCGATGACAATAATGTAGTTATATTTCATTTGACTTTCCTTTTATCAGATGGAGAAAGAACGCCATATGCATTACACGATCTTTCGTTAAACTGTACTACCTCACGTGCCATATCGTGCATTTTCTTGGTGGCTTTCTCATTATCCTTATATGATATGTAAAACCGCAATAACGCCGCATTGTATGCGGAGTATGCTTTCTCAAAGCCTAAGAGGTTTTTTGATTTACTCATGGTGTTTCTTCCTTGAAACAGTCCCAGCCTCGATCCCTTGCAGCTTCTTTTTCTTCTCCAACAGAATAAAAGTTTGCGTAAATGACCGACAATACACAGACTTCACGCCGAGCCTCGTCTCGCTCTTCACGAAGACGCTCTAGTTCTTCGGCTGCCGATTCACAATCTTTCCAACTCAAATTGGTAAAATCTAATGATCCATTCACCATAGTGGCGATCAGTGAATCTAAATTTAAATCAAGGGCTTTTGAAGTTTTACTCATGGTGTTTCCTTGTTTTTGTAGCAATCCCAATAAAGATGCGTGGCTACACTTTGGGCTGCTGTTCCGTATTGTCTAGCACTGCTTTCAACCACAGAACAATACATACGCCGCGCTTCGTCGCGCTCTTTGAGCAACTGTTCGGACTTTCCTAATAGTTCCTTTATTAGGAGTTGATCCATCTGTTCCATATCACGAAGTCGTTTAATCTCAGCGCGTTGTTCATTAATAGTTGCTTCCATTTCATCTATAGCATTGTATATGTCCTTAAATGTTTCATTAACTTTATTAAGCATTCTTAATCAGCTCCGTATTGTGCTGTTGAACATATCTTACAATCTCCGTGGTGACTGTCTACATAATCCCAACAACCACAAAGACCACATTGACGCATACCGTGATCAATCATATATTGTTCTTCAATTGTTAATTGATTATTCATCCTTACCTTTTCCCCAACCTAAGCTATATGGTTGGCTATTGCGCGCATCTGTCAGTGTTTGGATGGCTTTATCCAAAAGCTTAATATGGGTAATACATTTACGGTGAATTTCTCTGGCTGTGTAGCCAGAGTGGTAGTCACTATGTACCGAAGTGTCGATTGCATTTTCAAGTAATGAAAGTAATTCATTTGAGTTCACGCTCAATCTCCTTTAGCTTAGCCTTTAACTCATTTAACTTCTTTGTATTTTCTACAATTTGTTCTTTAATGCTATACTTAGTAACAAGTGTAGTCAAAGGACTAAAGAACTTAACATCACTTTGTAGTTGTGAGACTTCATCTTGAAGAGAATAAACATCAGCTTCACTGAACTCATCTCGAATTTCAAAGTCATGACATTGAAATTCCATTTTCTCTACTCTGTGTACTAACTTATGAGTAAAGTCTGAGAAACTTCTATCCAGCATATTAATATGTCCAGATAGAGCATCACAACGACTAGTTAGATCATTGCATTTTTGATTAATACATAACATCTTTTTGTACATTGAATACCACAACCAAGTGTTAAGAATAGTGATTAGAGTAATGGCGATAAGAGAATAAATTGTTGGGTGCATAGGTGTGTTCCTTAAATTAAATACATCCTCAGCTGGAATCGAACCAGCAACCTACAGCTTAGAAGGCTGTTGCTCTATCCAGTTGAGCTATGAGGATTCTTGATTAAATGTTTGTATAGTTCTTTTCGATAATGTTTGCAATTTGCTTGAAAGACTTGGGTTTAAGATACACAACTGCGTATCCATCATTCATGGTACTGAGGCTTCTGTCTTCAGGGAATCCATGAATACTACCTGCTCCCCACCCTGGACGAAGCATATCAAATCCTGCCCACTTAGCAACTTCTTCTGGAAGTAGTCCAGTTTCTTCATTGATATACCAAGCAGGAGTATCATCGTTGTTTATATCAGGGGAATATCCATAAATCTTTTCATAGTCACCTATGTGAGCAAACCCCTTAATATCATTACCCTTCTTTTGTCGCTTACGTTCATTGATGTACAGTTGAGTAAGTACACCAAGGCAGCAGTAACTAAGGTTACCCTTATTATCTACTTGACACAGGTCTTCCTTGCACTGCTTGTAGTTGCCAGAACGAAGAGCCTTAACCCACTTCTTCATAATCATTTTCTTCATTAGAGTCGATCCTTAATATTTGAAATTACATCGTCAACCAATCCCTCAAGGAGATCATCTTTAACATCAGTGAAATCAAAGTTACCCATGTGATCATTAATATCAAATTCATGACGGAAATAATCATCAAGAGAGTTGTTGATTGTTGTCTGAAAAGATTTACTTGCTAGCAAAGCATTAACAAATGCTTCCATTAGTTGGGGGGTAAAGATAACAGGGATATTAACAATAGTGTTGTCTTGAGTTATATTACTCATGTGTGTGTCGTCTTCTAGGTCCATGTGACCTCTTTAAATATATTCGTGAATACCGATTTCAATAACAGGCTTAATATTATTAATGATAATTTTATTGTTTTGTAAATCACTAAAATCATCATCATTGATAACAAAAATACTTGAGCCAGAAACCTTACACCAGGTTTCGCCATCTGCAAATACAATAATTGCGTGCATAACAATCCTTTGCGATAAAAACAGGGGAGAACGTCTCCCCATAAAGTAGAAGGGGTGGGACTCGAACCCACATGTACGCGATTATAAGTCACGGCCTTCCTCCAGTTCAGGCACCCTTCCAATGAAGCTACTTGGAGGAATCGAACCTCCATCATACCACATATAGTTAACACGTCTGCGAACATGCTAGGTATAATTGACACCAGTCAATAGCTTAACCTTAATACTCCAACTGAACAAGTCCATCGGGTACTGAATAATAAATTTCATCAAACGCTTGTATACACCAAGGTAGGCATAAAGCGCAAGGCTTGGAAAGTTTCATATCTCCCTTTGGACCAAACCTAAAGTTAATCAAAAGCAAATCATTTCGATCCCATCTTGGAATTTGAATGAGGGCATCGAGTTCACTGTGGAGTTCACAGCTCCGATAGCCATACTTCTTGGCTAACGGATGGGTTTTCCTCTTGTTAATTCCAATACCATGTAACTTACCTTCTTGTAGAATTAAAGATACATGATTGTGGCTACGGTGTTGATTGATGTTTTGAAATTCTTTATATGCAATTTCACGATACTTAGTGATGTCCAACTTTGATTTCCTCTAATGATACAATAAAGTATCCAGTTTCTCCAGGTTCTGCCCATTCTTTTGAAATGAACAAAGCCCAGATTTGTGAATCATCTACCCACAATTTACCATTCAACGAATCTAAAATACCTTTGCTGTAGTTATCTACATCAGCTCTAGGATATTCTAACTTAGTTGACTTTGGTCTTGTAACATAGCATCTAATATCAACTGCAAGTTTATTGCTCAATGGAGCGAAGTTTCGCCCGAGGACTTGGTTAATAACCATAGCCGCTGCTGAACGAAACTTCTTATAAGGTCCCGTAAAATACGCGCCGAATTTACTGATCCTTGGTCGGGATGCAGCTACTGGGTTTATTGGGAACTTATACTCCATCATGCATTACTCCTTAGAAGGGGATATCATTATTACCGATAGGAGTATTACTTACATCAGTAAACTCAGACCCAGTACTAATATAGTTACGTTCAATTAGTTGAATTGATTCCATATAGAATGAAACAGAATCATCACGACTAATCAAAGCAGGGGTTACCTTAACCCTAACAACATCAGTACCAAAGGGAATCGTCTCTGATGGTTTAGTATCAGGTCCGATCACAGGGAATACTTTAACACCTTCCTTAGCCTTAAGAACATTCTTAAACTTAATTGTCTTAAGTCCATCTTGATCCTTAAAGCCATTGATTTTCTTTCCACCTAGTTCTTTAACAGATGATTGAATCTGCTTATGCAGTTCAGGTGTAAGCTCAACAGTTACGGAATGATTTGGATTTCCGAACTTATCATCTGGTGCCATCAAGTGTGACCACTTGACAACTACATTACCTGTTACAAAAGATTTTGCGTATTTAGACTTGTTGTTCGCTACTGGCATTAGTTACTTCTCCTTCTACTTTGGGTAGAATATTTGAAATGTTTGTACGGATATTAAAACTGATTGCATCTAGCTGCCGATATAGGTCAGATAGATAAGCCACAACTGCATCCGTAGGTACAGCTGGTACTTGTTTCTCTTGGTTGTCACTCATTACATGATCTCCAAATAGGGTTGAACGCCGTCGATTACTATACCACAACTAAGGACGGCTCTCTTAAGATGTGGTTTTGAATATGCGAAGGCTGCATGTCTTTGATCAACACCGCAGCCTACATTCATACCAAAATACATGGTTGTCGGGCCTTTAATCCAATTAATAGAAGCTAGACTGTGATGGTGTCCGCATACTACTGATTGAAGTCTTGCCTTGGAAGCATTGAAAGCAGGATACTGACCACCCCAACCATCACCATGAGTATAAAACACACCACTATAGTCATGATTATAATCCCACTTCCAATTAGGAGTGCTATAAATATCTGAATAAGTCTTAATATAAATTTCAGGAATGCCATTCTTTATTGCTTTCTTATGTACTCTGGCATCATGATTACCAATGCATACAGATGCATATTTAAATGCATCGTACCATCTACGGACACGACTTACTGCTTGTTGAAACTCATCTAATGCTCCTGGCAATGAAGGATTCTTATCGTGTGCTGAGATTGATTCGTGATCAATAATGTCACCAATGAATACAGTATTGTTTGTTTTATATTTTTTCTGCATGTCCTTACAGAATTTAAAATAGTCTTCATGGTCTGCTGGACAATGCAAGTCACCAATTACTAATGTTTTCATTATCTACCCCATCTACGCTTTGCGTCCTCTTTCCATTGTACAGCTAGTGGTGGCAAAGGATCTCCATTAATCTGTTCAATAGGTTCGTATACATTAAAAGTACCTTGTAGATGCATTTGTTGGTAGATATTTAAATGATCTACAGCGGTCCCCGTAGGGGACGATTTGTCATATGTTTGGTTCATGACTTTTACTCCTAGCCTCTCGGCGTTGTAGTTGTCTTCGTTTTTTATCCTGTTCTCTTTTATACTTCTCTGGATTAAATTCACGGATATCTTTCTTACGTATATTTTTCTGCTCTGCCATTACACTTCCTCAATTTTAATAATCATTCTCTTTGGTATTTTATTTACTTGAGCAGTCTCACATGGTCCAATGGTAGCAGTTAAAGAGATTTGTTCATCATCATTATGTAGAACAAACCCCACTGTTAACATCATTGGTAATGGTTCTTTAGCGGAAGTCTTAGCTTCTTCCTTACCTAACCACTCAGCTCCTCCAACAGTCATAGCGTCTACCCAAGTTACCTTGACTAGACGAGGAATACTAGCTGGATAAGATACATTCTTAAGCGAAGAAGTATTCTGATTCAACGACTTCTTGGAGGTCAAAGCCTTCTTCTTGGGTGGGGACTTCGGGGAGATAGATTCCGTATCTTTTTTCAATTTCTTTTTTGAGGTTTTCAAGTTGATTCTCCTTATGAATCTTGATGAATTCTTCTCGCAATAGCTTATGCATGACAGGAATGTCAGGTGCATATGTTCCATAAGAATCATGGACAAATGAAAAGGCACTCATACCTGTATCTAACATCCTAGAGATTGTCATAAACATATGAGCAGCGTCCAAAGAATGGATATAGTTCGGAGAAATTGCAAGATACTGTGCTTTACCATTAAGGTCTTCCGTAACAGTGCTGAAAACAAGTTGCTGACGATTAAACAACTCAGCATAACTGACTCGTTCAAGTATTTGATTATAAACATGATGTACCTCAAAGCCACTAGGTGTAGTCCATACAAAGGGTTTGTTTAAAGAGTTAAGAATAGTAGCTACTTCTCGTAGCCAAACCTTGCCTAGGTTAGGCGATTGCATTGTCTCACCTAGGCCAACTTGGATAGCGCGAGCTAGTTCTACTACAGCTCCACCTCTTTGTTCTTTACTTACCCAATCTACATGGCCTTCTTGCTTAACATATTTCTGCATACCATAGAATGTAAGACCATAAGCATCACACATAGTAGAACGCTTAGTTACACTACGAGGAAGTCTATTATCCCAATACTCTAGAAATGCAGGATACCATCTATTAGTTGGATTCTCTTTCATAAACTCAGTAGCAGCATCAGCTACATACTGATAGAGATCTTGTGGCTTTTCTGTTTTAATAAGATTGGTTAGAATACCAAGCTTCTTATTACGCATAATAGCAGCCCAATGTTGACCACCATTATTTGCACCATCCATTTGAACAGGGAGTTGTGTTAGTCCATCTGTCCTACATACCTCAAAGATAGCAGCCAATCTTTGAAATGATTTATTCTTCTTCTTACTTGGATCAATCCATTCTTTATTGGCATATGGATCATCAGCAATACGGAGGAAGAGATCCATATTATCTTTAACCCATTTAACACGGTGGTCAAATGGTTTCTTGTCTTGATCAAATAGATTTGCTACATGGACATACAACCAATACAAACCTTCTTTAGTTTGTTTACGTGGCATTCCAAAGTGAACAAGTCCTCGATCAAAGTCAATACCTTGAGGAGATAGAAGTTCACATACCGAATAGGTACGTCCTCTAAAGTCAAGGGTGTATGGCATATAAAAGAAATTCCATTGGATCATCTTTCTTGCCAACTCTAATCTAACGATCATTCTAGATCGTGATTGTTCTTCCTTATACCACTCGCCCCATGCTTCATTAGATTCTTGCATCCACTTAGCTTTCTCTTCTTTGGTCCCATCAATGGGATACTCTCTAGAAAAAGCATAGTCTCTGAATGTATATGCAGGAATGTTAGCAGCCTTATAATCATTCTCAAACATAGTCTTCATGACTTGGTAAACTTGAGTGTTAACTGACCACTCTGTTTCCATTAAAGCATTAAGACCTTTAAGAACCATAGGGGATGGTCTTGAGTCCCACTCCTTTGGATCTGCTCCAACAGGATGGTATCTCTTGATCATCTTCTTACGCACCCAAGGGCTGAGAAACCCACCATCTTCTTTAGTTGTATGTGGGATAGGTGGTGAGATCATTGGCCTGTAAACAAGGCAAGCTGTCTCTAGTAACTCATGTCTCTTTTGGATTTCACATAAGATCCAAGGAGAGAAAGATACTAGTAATGACTTTTTATTTTTACCATTCCAATGAATTCTACTAGTGAGGATATCACTAGAGAGTGCAACTCTAAGCATGTTGTGACCAAAGTCTTCTTTCTCCTTGGGCCTGAGCTTAGGGATCTTAGCAACTTTAGATGTAAATGCTTTGCACCGCTTAACAGTCCAGTTCTTAATGAACTTAGATTGTTTACGCCAATCTTCTGAGAATCGTTTCTTTGCTTGTTGATAAGCAACAATAGATACAACATCCTCAGAAATAAGCTTTGCTACTTGTTGAGCAACAGGAGCATTAGCTGGGATACCCATTGTATCATCAAAACTTTGGATTGTATTTCTTGTTAGAAACAATCTCATCATTGATCGAAGAGTAATATCTGCCATCTTAGCCGCACCAATACTAAGTAAAGGTGCTAGCCAATCAGGTGACTTACGATTACTACAACATTCATCAATCCATTTTTGGTAATAAGGAGTGAGATGTATTACAGCTGATTCAAGTAACAGTTGTTCTGGCTTACCTTCATCAGGTGACCTACCATACTCTTTCCAATATTTTTCAACACCATTTTCAAGCAACTCTTCTTCGTAGATCTTTTGCATTGTTGTTCTACGAGACTTTTCTTCCACACTTAGTTTATGCCAAGATTCTAGCATTGTTCTCCTTTGTGTCACAATGGTCCCCGAAGGGGACGATAATTTTTTGAGTGTAGCATAGCTACAAGCGTGGTTACTGAGGAGTTACAAAAGTATTAGTAAGCGCATTCCAACTAATGGGAAACAAAGGCTTAATAATTGTACTAATTACATCTGCATAGTCTCTAATCTCAGCTTGAGCGTGAGAGTTAGATCGTTGCTTATAAAACCTTGCATAAGCAGCAAGACTACCAGTCCAATACCATTCGGTATAAGTACCTTGAGGTAGAACAAATCTTGCTTGCTCTGGGGCTACGCCAAGCTTAATGAGATCATCATAGGCTGACTTAGCAGCTTTAACTGCATAATCATAGAAATATACAGCACGATTTGAATCATTATTATCTAGGTTGTCACCAGCACCCTGCTTCATAGATCCTGTGGGTCTAGATGACCACTCAGGATAGAAAAATTCTGGTTCTTCATCAACATAACGACGAGACAACTCATTCTCTACAAATCCTACCTTATGCTTAAAGAATTGTGTACGAATAGAGATAGGTGCCTTAATATGCAAACAAATCTGAGGATGTGCAAAGGGAGTCCAGTGATCATGCTTTGCCAAGTAATGAATAAGATGTTTATCTTTATCATTTAGTTTATATGTAACATCAAGCAATCCATTATCGTCTACAAGGGATGCATCTTCATCCCACTTACTAATCTTATTAAATGAAACCCTAGCTGCATTAACAATAGTTAAATCAGAACCAAGAGTCTCAATTAAAGTTACAAATCCTTTAGTGCCTACTTTTATCATTAAATTCTTTCATGTATTCTAGGAGTTTATCTGGGGTAGATGTTATTATATCACACCCAAACATGAATTGTAAGGTTTGACTGCATTTGTGTATACAATCATTATGTTTTTTTGGAAACTTAAAAAGAGTTAGAGGAGAGAGGTATCTAACTATATAATCTATAGTACGCATGTTAGGTAGATTATTTGTGAACTCTCGTATCTCCTGCCAAGTCTTAGTAGTTTCACCAAGATCTATAGATGTTCTACAATGTGGAAGTTTAACATCTACATTTAGTTCTGTCCACCTAGGTAAAGGTAAATCATCATAGAAATGTATGACAATATCATCAACCTGTATCGCACAGTGGTTCCATGTTGAGAAGACTCGTTGATACATGGTTGACAAAGGATCTATTACATTCTGTAATCGATAAACAATTAGGTGAATCTTCAAGGACAGTACACTTCCTTTCCTCATATGTATCTATGACATTGAGTTGATCATATAAAATTATACGAACAGTAACATCAATAATTTTTTTCATAGTAAAATAAAAAAGGGTAACCTAGGAATTACTTCCTAGGTTACCCTATAATTAGATAGCAGTCAGAGCATAGTTCATAGTACGAACCTTCTCCTTGGCACCAGTGCCAAAGAGCGTATCGTTGAACCTGTTTTCATTCTTCTTTAAACCACGATAGATTTGGTTGTGATCCAGCCATGAAGTAACTGCATTAGCTGCAGTCCACATGTTAGCACCACTCAGCTTAACCTCGGAGTCAAACGTATTACTCCACGTAGTCATTGTTGACATTGCTGATTTGTTATTGTCCAGATGTTCCTCTGTAGTAGGATTTTCATGGATATCTCCAAACAAATTTACATAGAGATTAGTCCAGAAGCTTTGGACAAGCTCGGTATTAACTTCCTTACGAGCAAGTAGTTCTACTTGATTCTGGAAAGTAATAGTGCGATCCTTCCAATTCTGAATTGATTGGAACATAGACTCAAGACGATCTTGCATGTTACCAGTATGTCGGATACTGATAATCATATTATTCTTGCTACCATTCTGTAGTGCCATGTTCAGAGTATTCTGACAGATCACTCGATAAGAAGTAGGCAACGAACTAAGAGGCCATTGTCCATCATGTCCATTAGTGAACAAGGTATAGGGAATGTTGGTATCGTGCTTAGGACCAACATCAAATGCATTTCCACGCATCTGAATAAAGACTCGGCGACCGTTATCAAGGATACCAGCAGTCTCAATCTTTACATCAGATCCCTGAAGACGCTCACACATATAGGCAAGCTCGCTGTTCTGAACAACTTGATAATCAGGTCCAACGATACCAAGGACTTGATTTGTATCATCCCTAGTAGTAGCAAAGAACTTATTCGTAGAGAATAGTTCAGTGTTATCTTTATCAAAGATATCTGTGACATAAATAGGACGCTTACTTACGCTCCAATTCATTTCAGCTAGACTGGTTGCCTTTTCTAGGGATAAACCTTCGACTGTAGCACCAACAAAATTAAACACACTAGACATACTTAATCCTTTCAAGGAAAGTGTTGAATGGATACCACTCTTTATGGTACAGTACCCATCCATCTTCAGAGAAATCAGCTATGATTCCTCGCTCAAACAACTCATTAATTCGACCAGCGGTCGAGGCATCCGTATTGAGGATCAGTCTCGACTTCAGACGGTTGATTTCCATATTCATCTCGTTCCTCATCATCTTGATGAACTACACGTCCACCATCAGTGTTATAAGAGAACAACCAATTAAACTCATCATCAGGAAGGGTAAACATTTACATTACCAATGTGTGGAATTTGATTAGAAATAGAAAGAATCTTTTGCAAATGATTTACAAGAGAATAAACTTCTTCAATAGTAAGCCAAGCAGCATTACCATCAATAACAACCTCATATGTACACTTATAGTTATGCTTATCTTCACTGCGATAAGAACTATTAAAGTTAACGCTAAGGGTTGGATTAATCTTGGCTTGATAGCCACTGAATGCGACTAAAGATTTTGATTCAGTCATGGGTTATCCGTATTTTGTGTACCTTCACTCGAAGGTAGGAGTAAGTTCAATAAACTCTTGCATGTCTTCGCCACCCCAACACTCAGTAATTGTTTCATTAATTACGTCATTGAGTTGCTCAACAACACGGGTAATGGGATGATTCTCTTGCCATACAACCTTAACATTGATACACTCAAGACCAACAAGAACATCCTTGTAGTTATCCAATGTAACCTTATCAAAGTTCATACCAATCTCAGCCAACATCTTCTTATTGGTGCTCTCGGGACCATTCTGGTCTACCCACATAGCAGCAGCAATCAAAGGAATCTTCTTAGCGTTAGCTACAGTTTTGATCTTCTCTACACGCTGTTGAACCTTCTTATTAACAATAGTCATATCAACCGTATACATGTTACCACCATCCTGCAATAGAACCATTTTCTTCACTAACTACACGGAACCATTCCGTTAGTTGTTTTGTTTCTTCTTTAGTAATACCCCAATTATCACCACGATACTGCCTAAAGTCAGCATTCTTTAGTGAGATATACATATCTTGGACAATTTCTGATTTAATCCAACGCTCATAAAGGGAAACCCCAGTTGCCCATTCTACATAATCATTGTAACGTTTGCCTCGAAATGAAGCACCATATCCACTAAACATTCCACCACACAGGTTGTTATGGGGGAACAATGTGTCAGGTATGGAGTTATCCCCATTCTCAATATGTTTAGGATGTAAAGAATCATATATAGCATAAGTATCAAGACCCATAATTATTCTCCTATAGACAATTACGAAGAAGGTATTTAAGTACTTCTTCACGAACAAGTTCTTCACTGTAGCCAACACCAAAGATCATATCAAATTTAGTGATAAGATTTTCAACTGAATGAAACCCAAACTCTTCAACATCTCTAAAAAGAGATTGAATCATAGGCTCGAAAGCACTAAGGGGAATCTCATTATTAACATCAGGCCATATTTCTCGGTATTCTTCAATTAAACCAAGTTGCCAATCACAAATAGCACAGGTCCCATAGTGAACAGATACAATAGAGTAAGTATTACTCTTACTTAAGACATAATAGATTACACCTTGGTAACCATTGCTGTCTTCAAATCTCGTAACAACTTTGGCATCTAACCTTTTAGCAACCTCATCAACAATTTCTCGTGGCATATATCCCTCTTAGGTTAATACTTAGGTGATATAATACTATAATAATAATACTATATAACCTAAGTATCTTAGGTTATTCTTAGGTGATAAACCTAAGGTTAAACCCTAGCTATATACTAGGGTATTCGGAAAAAAGAGGTACTTAGGTTTCCCTAAGTACCTCCTGATTATACTTAGGTAAACCTAAGTATTCCTTGATTAGAAGGGGAGATTTGTGCCCATAGGGACACAGATAATCTCAGTAATCATGGACTCTTCGACCTTTGGACTTGGTCGGCTCGTCTTTCCCTTAAGCCTTGGGGCCTTAGGGTGTGTAGCTCCCGAGTTATCCCAAAGGGATACCTTGTGTTCCTTACCATCAATAGTAACAATACCATTGAACTTAGGAGAATTAGGATTCTCCGAGTTAACTTCCCACAATGCAATACGAATACCTGAATCAGTCATTTAAATATATCTCCAATAAGGGTTAAACTGTAGCCACAACGGTCCCCTTGGGGACGATACGATTAGTCTAGCTTTACAACAACAACTTTGTAACGCTCAGCAATAGAACTGACAATTTCCCATGCTGTCCATGTCAAAAACACAATGCCGTTAACTTGGAGTACAAGATTCTTGTATTCCCATGTGATAAATGGAAAGGAAATGTAAAACACGGCCAACAGCACAACAACGGTAAATGCAAGCTTCTCACTCATATTATTCTCCTGTTTTGTAAATGATTTACAAAAGTAATGCCTAGTACGCCTAGGTATATTGTAATCTGTGAATAGTTTAAACACATATTCAGGTGTGAAAGTTCTACATACCTTAGGTGATATGTTAGGATAGTCTTATCATACCCTAAATCCAGAGCCTTTTTCTAAGGACATGCTCAGGTCTATACATAAAAGATGTCCCACTATTTATATACCGCCTATGGGCTAGGTTGCTTGCGGTAAACTCTTATACAAAGGTGCCCCTTTGTATAAGAAGATCCAAATTTATTACTCAACAATTGTGTAATTTGGAGGAACTTAACAATTGCTCAGGCAAGCTTGAGCTAAATAATACTTCTATTGAATAAAGTATTAGCAGAAAGAGCTAAGGTATTCAATTATTATTTATCCTCACTTGCAGTACCCCCCATCGTGAAATGGAAGGGGGCGCACTAGACTTAAACCCTATTTATACTCGTCTAGTCGAGTTTACCTGTGGTTACCATAATGGTAAGGTATTTATATACCGCCCCTTTTACAGGGTTTAAGGCGGACATTGTGGTACCAAACTCTGGCACAGCCAGTAGTTAACAAAGTAAGCAGTTTAGGCACATTGCTTAGGTGAATACCAAGAAACTTATGACTACCGTTCTTGGACAGCGTAAGCAGTTTAAACACATGCTTAGGTGAATACCTGTAATAAGCTACATTACAGGCTACATCATTAAGAGCACTACTTAGCCCCCAGATTGGCTACCTAGTTGATGCTTGCACCAAGATTTATGTATAGGCTCTTGATAGACCTAGTCATAAACAGGGGAACACCCCTGAATATAACGAAAGATGATCTATAGGTTTCCCTATAGACCACCACGGTCCCCGCTAGGGGACGATACTCATGGTGAGATGAGTTGACGATCCAAAGCCTCCCGCAGGATAGCCTTGACCGTCTCTGGCTTGTTAGCACGACCTTCCTGAACCATCTTGATCAAATTCATGATCTGACGGTCATTGAGGTTTTTGTAATTCCCAGGCCAGTTGCTCTCACCCTTGACGGTGATGAGAATATGGCCAGTCCGAAGCATGTGAGCAACGGGATCGACAGGAACGACGGCTGCGATGGGATCAACGGAGATGTCAGGCGTATTGAGATCAGACATGTTGTCTCCTAATTCAAATATATCTATAGATAGTTTACGCTCTGATCTATATTATATCTGGGCTTGAGTACTACTCAATTTCCACCACGGTCCCCGTAGGGGACGATATATAAGTATAATATGGGAAATTAGCAGGGCATACCTCAGTTATACGCATTTTTTATGGATAGCTGCTGGATATACCTCGTAGAATGGCAGGAAATGGCCCTAGGATGACCGCTACGGCATTCTATAACATGAGTAGGGGTATGGTATGGGTATGGCATGGGTATGGCATGGGTATGATATGGTACTGACCTGGGTATAGTGATATGCCTATAGTCTATAACTACTCCATAGTCTATGGTTACAGATAGTCTAGAGTATATAATAACTCATATTACCTAGAACAAATAGGGAGAGGCCCCCTTGGTTGCCCAAGGGGGGTTGCTCCATGCCTGTTCAGATGCTCAGACAGCGAGATCGGGGAAATTGCCGATGTGTGTCTCGCGATTGAGGTTTGTCTGGATAAGACGGAAGTCAAACAGGAACTTTTCCTGCCAATCTACCGTGTGCTCGACACGATAGACGCAACTCCACTCATCCACCTCGTTGTGCGTCATGCTGATCACGACCTCGTTGCCTTCCTTCTCACACCCTACGGTGTAGAAAGACGGCACAAAGGACCAATCGGGGTTTACCTCCAGCACCTTGAGCCAATCCTGATGGCCCTTGATGCTGACGTGCACATCCGTTCCCGACAGGAATTTCGTCAGTGCGATCTTTCCAGGGTACTTCTTGCTGGGGAGGAACGAACCAATGACTTTGCCAGTCGCGTCTTTGATGAGCTGACGCTTGCCGATGTTCATGCCACTCATAGTGACATACTCCTAATAACCTGTTTTTCAGACAACAGGTAGTCGCCTATGGTAAACTCCCATAGATGAGGTTGGGCAAAAAGCCCAAGCCACCTCCTAGGGTTTCCCCTAGGAGGTGGGTAGTAGAGATGGCGCTCAGTGGTTGAGCCACGCCTTGTTGTGGGCAATGGACCAATGGATCATTTCCAAGTGTTTCTTGGAAATAGTGGGCGGTTCTTGTCCATTGTCGGACAGAAACTTGTGAACCGAAGGAACATAAGTGTTCACAAACTTATGAAGAACAGGACGCACCACATCGTGAAAGATAGGGGCCATTTTGACTGGGATCAAGAACGCATCGTGAACCGCTGCATGACCATGATACCGTCCAAGGACGGCCATCTGGTACTTGCGAATGGCAAACGAAGTTTCCATGCGAATCCAGGCATCGGCTTGATGCGTCATTCGCACGACCAAGCTGTAGGGATTGGCAGTATCAACCAACTCCCCGATGCTAACCTCGAATCCCTTAGGAAAGTCCTTGCTCTTCGTGCCGTTGTAACGGCAACGAATTGTCTTGGGCTTTGCAGGGATTTCCCACTTGTGGTGGCGGTAAGTCCAATCGCCGACGTTGGTGAACTCAGGCTTCTTGCCCGTCTTGAGCATGTTAGCCTTGCCAGCTTCTTCAATCTGTTGGCAGAAACGCTTCAGGTGGTGGTATGCACCCCAGAAGGCGTTGTAGTATTCTGCACTCAGATCAAAGAAAGCTGTGTATCCCCCTACCCAGCCCAACTCTCTCAGGATTTCAATCCAATCAGAGTTAAACAGAGTAGGTTTGTTGGTCCACACCGCATCCAGCACCATTTCATTGGGAATGCCAAAGGCATTGATCCATGAGAGTGGAGCCTTAGAGTCATCCTTCCATACCATACCCGACACTGCTCCCTTGGGACCCTGACCATATGTGGTCTGAGTCACAAAGGGTTTTGCAGTATCTTTGGACTTGAGACGCGCTTCCCACTTCTTGAGGGAGATGGGAACAGTCACAAGAGACGTAACGGTGTTGCGGCAGTCACGTCCATCTACGCCAAGCATGTTGGTGTCAGCCAACATATTACGGTCGTAGGACATGAACCCGAGCAGCATTGGGCCAGAGGTTCGGAAGTCAAATTCAATCAAAGCGCCAGAGCACCCGTATTGAATCACTTCCCAGTAAAAGATCGCCATCCGCAGCGTAAGCCACGGATTCTTGAACTTCCACTTGCCCGTAAGGATGTCCTCCCAGCGATCCAGCACCTCCTCGTAGTTGTCAAGATCCACGCCACTGGCCTCTTTGATCAGAGGTTGCAGCGTGTACTTGAGTTCTGACTTAGAGTATGTAACGGTGTCGTGAAGTTCAATCAAATGTCTAACCATTTGATTACCAGTGTAGGTCAGAAGACCCTCACCGTACTCACGACCAACGTCATCAAAGAATGGACAGATAAAGAAATGATCCTGCCCCGTCTCCTTGATGGAGCAGACCCAGTTATGAGCCACCCGAATGGATGGATCACGAGCCAAGTCCAGAGCCACCTCAGGCACCATTGCCGCTTTCTGCAAAATCTCCATCATCTGGGGATTCAGCTTCCAGCGGATGTGTGCACGGAATTCCTGTTCCTCAGCATACTTTGGAGCCAAGGTGTAACCACCCTTAGTCCCGCCGTAGCTGTGGCGCAAGTTCCGAGGCTGAAGACAGATGCGATTATCCTTTGTCATTTTCGACGAAGTGTTACGCATCCATTTCTCATCCCCGACCTGGATTACCTCCAGGTCGCCGTTATCGATGGAGGGAAGAATGATATCTTCCCAAACCACCTTGAGCGCCATCTCAAAGGATGGCTGGTTGTGAAGTTCGCCAGACTTGCGAAGCAAGTCATCAACGAAATTCACAACCTTTGTGCTGGTCGGAAGACCAGCGAACGAAACGGGCATTGAACTCTCCTTGTGGCTATGCCACTGTTATGAGTAGGCCCTCAATAGGGCACCCCCAATGCCTTAGGGGTTTGCTGCTACGACGCAGCCCTTCGCTCCCTAGGTTTCCCTAGGGAGCTTGGGTAGCTTCTTAGCTACGAGAGATTGTCTTAACGTTCTCCCATTCTGTCGTAACTTCTACGACAATATGGGTTTGAGGATAGAGGCCAGCATCAATGCGGGCCTCCTCAAGCGTGGAGTGGATAATAATATCCATACCAAACTTGTCATCCACTACAAGATACCTTGTTGTGGTCTTCTTAGGCTGATCCATTTGGATCTCCTTGAAATATCCTATGTAGTGCATAGGTACACATGTGCTGTTAAGATACAGCCCTTCGCTCCCTAGGTTTCCCTAGGGAGCTTGGGTAGCCTCTTAGCTACTTACTTCATCCAACGGAAGCGAATCATATCTGACTTGATCTCATCTGCAATGCAGATAAGAAAGTACACAGCCATGACGGGCAGTCCAACACTCACCCCAATGAGCAGATACTCTACTGGGTGAGATGCTTCCGTGAATGCGTACTTCCCAATAACAAAAGTGAGGTAGGAAAGAACGCACGCGCCGAACACCAAAATGAGCCACCACGTGATGATGTTGATCATCAGCTTCTTCTTCGTCTTGCTCATACTGTCTAGTCCTTTCAGACTATAAAATCCTATGAAGTGCATAGGTACACATGTGCTGTTAAGTACAGCCGAAAGCCTCTCTCTTGGGACTTACCAAGAGAGAGGCGACGGTAGAACTCAGATCAAGACTTCCAAGACTTCTCAACAACATCCAAGTAAGGCTTACCATTCGCCGACAACCTTCGGTAAGCATACGCTACCCGAACAGGCTGGCCCTTATGGACGAGCATGTGTTGACCGTGGTCGTTCACATGCTTCTTCACCCACCGCTTCCACAAGCGGAACCCGTGGAATTTGCGAACTTGAACCTCTACGTCATCACTCTGGAAATGATGATATTTAACCTGCATTTGCAGATCCTCAAAATCCTATGTAACGCATAGGTACGTTTGTTAGCGACAGCTAACATCCCCGCCCCCTTGCCGTAGCAAAGGAGCGGAGTGTTGGTTGTCTTCGACAGTCAATTCCCAAAAGGATTGCTGCCGAGCCAGTGGATTCTTGCTTCGAGGAGCAAGATCTGAGATTCGAGGTCGATGCACCTCTTGCGCAGCCTCTTCATCTCACCATCAGCTTCTACTTCTTCACCTTGCGGATCTTGCGGATAGAAGAACTTCTCTGTGAGGCACGCATTACATTCCATTTCTGGAATGTAAACCTCACAACTCTTGTGACAGTTCTCGCAGGTCCCGACTTCCCACCGATGGGAATAGTCCTCTTCAACGGGCATCTTGGGGCAATACGCCCCCGCGTTGATGGCCTCATCCGTCCACTTGGACCAGACGTTGATGATGAAGAACAGGGCCGTAAGCCCTCCGATAGCACAGATAAGCCAGATCATGGCATATCTCCTTAATATCCTATGTAACGCATAGGTACGTTTGTTAGCGACAGCTAACATCCTCATGCTCTCTTACGAAAGCATGAGGTATTGGCTGTCAACCATAGATCTTTACGATCCATGCTGACACACAAGTTATACCACCAATGAAGGCAATATAGTTCTTGTGTGCCACCATGAACGTATTGATCAGCAAGAAAATTTTCATACCTGACCTCTCTGTTGTGGGGGTACGGGGGGTAAAGCTATTTTAGCTAAAGCTACCGACCCCCACGAAAATTTCTGACCCCTAAGTCGATTTACTTAGGTTATTAATGAATCGGGTGGTGTTAGTGGATTATTACTAGCAGACGAAATCTTTGGTGCTTGTAATCCTTGAATTGGACCCTTAGGTTTAGTATTAGGTTGGATACCTGGAGATACTTTATCACGTTTCTTGAGATTTGGGTTTTCTCCTACTAGTACCCTTGTAGCTCCAATTCTAACAGCCATTTCACCAAAAATTGGAAGTGCTCTAGATCCAATATTTATAGCAGCATTCTGCATATCATATGTTTCTTTTTCATTTATATTCCCACCAGCAATTAAACCAAGGATAATCATAGTTATAGGATCTTTAATTAAAGTTTCCGCAGCTTGTTGTGGAACAATACTTAAATCAGTTTGATCAATTCCCATTTTAATTGATTTTTTTAGTGCTTGATATCTATTTTTCTTAGCATAAGCATTGTTAATAGACAAATAATTCTGATAACCAGTAGTCACAGCTCCAAAAATTAAATTACCAGTAAGACCAAAAATTGGATTTCTTCCAAGAATTAATCTAGCAGCAGCTAATGGATTCTTCTTAAATAAAAACTCATCTGAGAGTGGATACAAAGCTGCTAAGGGTATAGAACCAAGAGCAACTAATAGAAGAGCATTATATAGTAAATCTAAGATTGTAGTGGTAATAAGCATAGCAGCAAACGTACCTGTGTCTACCTTATTACCCAATCTCATTACCTTTTGAGAAAAGAATAAATTAGGGTATTGTCTATAAAATGACAGTAAGAATCGTAATCCACCACTATGTGTATTACTATCCCAAGGATTATTCTCAACTAATACAATATTTCTAAAGTTTTTTGTAGCTTCATACATACTAGCTACAGCACGATAAGCTGTATTTCTATCAAACCCTAGTTCGTTAGTTAGTATTTGGTTCCATTTTTGGGTTTCATTCCATTCGTTTGCAGCATTAAAATCTAAAGTACCATTATTTATTTTCTTACTCTTTACGTTATTTAACATATACTGATAAGCTTCTAAAATTTTTGGTTCAAAGATACCAGCTTGTTTTAATTCAAATACCATATGGGGTAGAATACCAATAATATTGTATTTATTTAAAGCTGCCTTTAATTCATCCATATTATTTAACGTCTCTTTGCCTAACATATCCCTGATCTTAAACAGATTTCCATTATTAAGGTGATCAATTATAATGTTTTGCGCTTGATTTGTCATTCCTTCAGCAACTCCATTAAATATAGAATTGTTAACTCTTGACATCATTGCCCTATATCTTTCCCATCTAGACGC
>Ga0209086_10001343_pt1 | contig 20065 bp, 30 predicted proteins | sample M_130207_XF_Meta_FD_187312 | JGI IMG/M metagenome (GOLD analysis project Ga0209086, IMG submission 187312) | Freshwater microbial communities from Lake Montjoie, Canada to study carbon cycling - M_130207_XF_MetaG (SPAdes) (version 2) | ecosystem: Environmental > Aquatic > Freshwater > Lake... | reverse complement strand
CTTTTACTTTTTTCTCAATTTTCTTACCCTGGACACGTTTCACTTCAGTATCAAGAGGGATAACTACATCGACAATTTTATCTTGCATTCCTCTTTCAACACGAGTTTTGTCGATATAAGTCTTAACTCTTTGTTCTGCTTGAGATAAAACATGTACAGCATACCAACATAATTTAGCCATTTTTTGCTACTCTTTTACGGGTTTTCTTAGGTTTTGCATCATTGTCCACCCATGCCCAGCATTGTACATACGCTCCAGTTTTATCACTGGAAACAAGAGCATCATCATCAACAACAATTTCTTCGTTCTTGATTAAATCAGAATTCATGCTTTCAAATTTTGTAATAACTTTTTCAACATATGGTTTGTTGTCTTTATTAGCTATCTTATATGTGTAATCAAGCTTCAATAATAATTCTTTTGCACGAATGGATTTAGTTTGTTTATAATCATTCTTCAGCATCTTGAGCTCATCTTCAGTGAGCATGACATAAAAACTCTTCATCATTTAATCCTTGACCATTTGAAAGAATGTAAATCATTCAATCCAACACCTTCATAATACATTGCTTTTTTCTTTCTTTCATTGATTCTCCATAAAATTTTTCCATTTTTATCTAAAAATTTTAATTCACAATCTTTGAGATTCAGCATTTGATCAAGAGTCGGACGTATGCAAGTTTCAATTAAAATAGCTTTATTTTTAGCAATACTTATTTTTACCAAACCAGAAAAATACATAATATCTAAACTGGGATTATTTGAATAAGATAAATTTGCCAATTCTTTTGTTACCCTGCGAGCTGATTTTTCGTAATCATCTACTTGATTTGATATTTTTCCATTTCTGTACATCCAGAAAGAAAATACTTCATGAGTACAGTTATCAGATGACATTGTTTCTATATAATGTTCAGGAGCCATGAGTTCAAAATTTTCATCAATAATATTTTGATTTTTAAAAGTTGAAGATCTTGGAAATTCTGTCATATATCCACAGGCATACTCCATTTTTCTATTTAATAAATCACACAAATCATAATTCATAAATATGTTATACTTAAAAAAACACAAAGGATAATATATTTTTTCAGAACAACAATAACTAGGTTGACTGTTACAGAAAGGGGGAGCTGTATTATGTTAATTGGCTATATTGCTGCATTCTTCTCATTGACAGGCATACTTTTAAATATCAAAAAAAATATTTTATGCTGGTTTATGTTCATGATTTCAGATAGTTTGTGGTTCATTTATTCTATTAAAACTGGACAATGGGCAATCACTATCACTCATACAGTATTTATAATCACTAACTTTGTTGGTATGTATACATGGAGCAAACAAAGAAACACTACAGGTAATACGTTAATAATTAAAGAATAACTTTATAAAGTACCTTATTACTGAGGATTATAAAGATGTCAAATTTCAAAAAGCTTGCTCAATTAAATAAAATTGCAAACGAATGTATCAAAGATGGTAATTTTGAATTAGCAGCAAGAGTTCATAATGAGTTTATGAAGATTGCTCAAGTTGATGATGCAGCACTTATTTTAAAAAGTAGAGTTGCAAAAGGGATGGGATTAAGTGCTGGTGTTTCTGACCCTGAAATGTTAGCAAATGTTGTAAGAGTTTGTGATTTTATTAAACCAGAAAGACTTAGGAACCCATCACAACCTGCTTCTACTAATAATGTAATGTTGAGAAGTATGGCCGGAGCTACTCCTACAAATTCTTATGCTGATGATTATTGGGCAAATTGCTCCAACAGCTTCAGTATGGTGAATTCTTCTACTATGATGAGCAATTTCAATAACAAATGTGATATTATCAGAAAGCTTGCAAGAGCGGGAAATATCAACGCAGTCGTTTCACAATTTGCAAGCGCATAATAAAAATAAAATAGAAAATCCCCGAAAGGGGGTTTTTTTATTTAAGTAGGAATATATTTCTTCAAATTTGGTATAATATATATTGAATGGTAAAATCCATTCAGGTGATCTTTTAGACACCTATTATAAAGCGTACCTTATGGGCGCAAATGGAGAAAAATATGGCTAGCATTGATGATGTGTTAAATCTACCTCAGCGTAGAATTTTAATGCCCGCACGTAATGTGATCATGGATCAACATGAACAGATTATCAACAAGTTTTTTGACGATTTTTTAGGTAATCGCAAAAACTTTGTTCATTCCAACACTACTTATCCAAAAATGGATATCTTTGAAGACGATTTCTATTTCTGTTTAGATTTTGCTGTCCCAGGTGTTGAAGAAAAAGATCTTGATATTGAAGTTGTCAAGGAAACAAAACTTCTTACAATTACTGGAAATTCAAGAATTTTAAGAGAGAAAAGCTATTTTTATCATCTCAAAGAATTGAAGCAATCTGCATTTACTAGAACAATTCAACTACCTGAAAATATTGAAAATGAACCTGAAGTTTGTCATTTAGAAAATGGAATTCTTAAGTTAGCTTTCAAAAAGATTATTTTCAAAGAAGAAGTACCAAAAGAAACAGTAAAAAAGATTTCAATCAAGAAATCATAACAAAAAGGGGAAGAAGAAATTCTTCCCCTTTTTTATTTGTTGCGTTATAATATCTTTATGGAAAAATTATTTTGGCCTTTGATGGAAAATGCTATTACTTTTTCAGATAAATTAAAAATGGCATCCTTTTGCTTGACATCTGATAAGTTCACTAATGGACCAAAAGTTAGAGAATTTGAAGAAGCTTGGTCTAAATGGGTTGGAAGCAAATATTCTCTTTATGTATCTTCTGGAAGCACTGCTAATTTTTTACTTATTGCAGCTCTTAAAGAATATGCTGGTTTGAAAGATAATGACAAAGTATTAGTTCCATCTTGTACTTGGATGACTAGTGTCGCCCCTATTATTCAAAATGGATTGCAACCAATATTTTTAGACGTTTCTCTTGAAGATTATTGTGTAGATCTGAATGACTTAGAAACAATTAAATATTTGTTTCCAGATATTAAATTAATCTTTACGACTCACTTACTTGGTTTTCACTCTAATGTTGAAAAATTACAAGAAGCTTTCCCAAATGCAGTTGTAATTGAAGATTGTTGCGAAGCTCATGGTGTCAAAGATCAATACGGAAATAGAGCTGGATCAAATTCACTTGGTGCAACATTCAGTTTCTACTATGGTCATCATATTACAACTATCGAAGGTGGGTTTATTTCAACAAATGATTATGAACTCTATACATTAATGAGAATGAAAAGATCTCATGGTTTAGCAAGAGAAGCTGGACAAGAAAGTTTTGATATTTTCAAATCTATTTATCCAGATATTGTTCCTTCTTTCTTATTTGTAACTGATGGATATAATTTTAGAAACACTGAGATTGGGGCAGTTTTAGGACTAGAGCAATTAAAAAGACTTGATAAAAATATAGATATCAGAAATAAAAATTACAAAGAATATTATGATATTTTATGCACTCGTCCAGATCTTTTTCATATTCCTAGCTGCAAACTTGAACAAATGAGTTCTTTTGCTCTTCCATTTGTATGTAAGTCCAAAGAAATATACAATATTCTTATTGAAAAGTTCAAGGGAAACAAGATTGAATATCGTCCTGTTGTAGCTGGTAATTTACTAAAACAACCATTCTTAAGTGCATACAAATTTAGGTATCACAAGAAGAAGTATAATGTGGATATTATTCACGATTTAGGATTGTATGTGGGTAATAGTCATTCAGTTAATAAGAAACATTTAAAAGTTCTTAGACAAATTGTTGAGGGTTTGCCAGATGCTCAAGATTAGTGTTGACGAAGCTTACGTTTTTGATATGCTCTCCGTGTTTGATGTCAAGTTAAAAAATCTTACTGGTGAGAAATTATTAAAAACTATTGAGAAATATTCAGACATGCGTGAAGAAGTGATCGATCAAATTGGCAAAGATAAATATAATCAAATTACTTCTTCAATAGAATATCAAAAAATGGTTTATGCTAACCAAAGAGTTTTTGACTTGATTGATGAAAGCAAAAATGATACAGGATTAGCAAAAATAACTGATGATGCTAATTATGAACGTCATGTTGCAAAAATGGCTTTTCAAAAAAGATTTTTTGATACTGAATTAACAGAAGTGAAAAATAGAGAATGAAAACAGTAAATATCTTAATGGGACCAAAGTTAGGGGATCTTATGCATTCTTTAACTGTCCCAGCATTTTACTATAGAATGTTAGGTATAAAGACTAATTTTTATTTATGTGAAAGACACGACACATTTTCAACATCATTAGAGCGGACATATGAAGAATTAAAACCAATCCTAGAAGCTCAAGATTATATTAATAGTTTTGAAATATTCAATCCACAAAAACATACAATAAATCATGATCTTAATCAGTTCAGATTTAATGGATTACTGTATTCTAGAAGTTTTTGGGCAGTTTTTCTTCATACAGCATTTCCAAATGAACCTTTGATACCTAAAAACTTTGTTGCACTAAAAATGCCTGTAGATGATACTTACAAAGATTGTTTATTAATACATCGTAAAGATGGTAGATTTGAATGGGATGATGAGATTGAGAGAAATTACAGAACAGTGATGGATCAGTTCGATAAAAAAATATTTATTGATTTTGAAGAACATCATTATGAAAAATTCAAATTCAAAGATGAATGTGAGTTGCTTGTAGTTCCTGAGTTAGATAAATTTATGCAATATATCAATGGATGTAAAACATTTCTTACTAATGCTACAGGTACTCTTTGTATGGCAACTTCTTTAAATTCACCCAGAATTGGAGAAGTTGGCAAGTTTATCACTCCTCACTATGCTTTAGATCATTTATTCTTTGATAATGCAGAGTTTTTTGATCATAGTGGAGTATTGACACCTGAACCAAAATATTTGAAACATAAATAAAAATTGAAGTTATAACTTCTCATTTTTATTTTCTCGTGGTAGTATCTTAGTGGAGGAAACAATATGATTATCCCAACAGTTCTTGAAAAATCACCTACAGGAGAACGTGCATACGATCTTTATTCACGTTTACTTAAAGATCGTATTATTTTTTTAGGTGAAGATGTCAACGAAAATTCTATGAATCTTTGTATTATGCAAATGCTGTTTCTTGATCGAGAAGATTCACATGCTCCTATTGAGTTATATATTAATAGTCCAGGAGGTAGTGTTGTTGATGGTCTTGCACTTTATGATGTGATGCATACTATCTCAGCACCTGTAAATACTACTTGTGTAGGCACTGCTGCTAGCATGGGTGCAATTTTACTAACTGGTGGCACAGGTACACGTTCTGCTCTTCCACATTCTAGAATCATGATTCACCAAGTTTCATCTGGATATCGTGGAACTGCTGCTGATATGAATATTCAGGTAAAAGAAACTAATAAATTATATGATCAATTATTAGAAATTCTTGCTCAAAAATCAGGACAGACTGTTAAAAAGTTGCGAAATGATTGTGATCGTGATTATTATATGAGTGCTGCAGAAGCAAAAGCATATGGTTTAATCGATACTGTAATCGAAAGCAAGAAAGTTAAATAAAAAAAGGGGAGAACAAATCTCCCCTTTTTTTATTATCTTAATCTCTTTCGAAATCTTCAGGAATATTTGGATTATATCTTTTTGTTTGAAGTTTGTGCACTTCAAATACTACTCCAGGATATCTTGCTTCATTTTCTGCTTTTAACATATCAGCCATTTCATTTGCTACTCTTAAGTCATTCAAAAAATGTTTTCCATTTTCATTTTCATAATAATTGAAGTCTTCTTCAAATTTACCGTCAATAAAAATAGTTACAGTATATTTTGATTGATATGGATTGTCTTTGTCCTCAGTATAGGAAACGATGATTTTGCCTTCATCAGGATCTTCATCCATATCTCCAAACATTTCACCAAAGTTTTCGTTGCCTCTGAATTTATCAAAAGCCAATTTCTTCATTACATTGGTAAGAGCACTAGCTTCAGCATATAAACCATTTCTGTCTAATTCATTAGCAATATTATTAATTTTTGCTATAATTTGTCTTTTCATATTTTTTCCTTAGTAAGGTAATACAGTATTTTTCTATTTTATAAAAGGAAATCCTTTTAAATGGCATATCCAAGTTAAATCATATGTTATTATTTTTTTACATGCTATTGCAAAATCGACCTTTACAACCTATAATTTACTAGATCCTTTTAGGAAAACAAAATGGCACAAATACTCAAATCAAAGTCTATCTATTACAACGATGTAAATCTTGTTGCTCAACCATGCAAAGTCAAGTCACGTAAAGATATTCCTGTTGAATTAAACAGGATTATAGTATCTCCTATGGAAGCGATTGTAGGAAAAACATTTGCTCTAAAGGTAAATGAACTTGGTCTCACTATTTGTCTGCATAGGTTTTGTTCCATTGAAGAACAAGTAGAGCTTTATAATTCTTTACCTAACAAAAGCAATGTCTTTGTTTCAATTGGTTTAAATGATTGGGACAGAGTTGAGGCATTAAAAGATTATGGTGCAGACAAATGGCTTATTGATATGGCAAATGGATATATGGATACTGAAATTAGAGACTGCGTTGATAAGCTTTCAGACGTAGCTCCAATTTATGATTTGATGATGGGAAATGTACATTCTGAACGTGGTTTTCAAATGCTTTCTAATATTGCAATTGATAAATCATTTGCAAAATATGTACGAGTAGGAATTGCTGGTGGAAGCCCATGTGCTACTAATGATTCGACTGGATATAATCGTGGTCCTATAACAGAAATTATGGAAATTGAAACTTCTAATCCTTGGGATCCAATAAGTGATAAATTGTATCCTAATCGCAAACCATTTATCGTTGCAGATGGTGGAATTAAGAATTCTGGATATGCTGCTAAAGCATTTGGTGCTGGTGCTGATTATGTGATGATGGGTGGATATTTTGCTAAAGCATTTGAAGCAGAAACTCATCAAAGAGGAGATGGTACTTATTGGGGTGGAGCATCTCATAAACAACAGATTCTTTCTACAGGTACAACACATCGACATTCTGAAGGAAAAGAAATTGCTATTCTTGATGAGTTGTCCCCGCTTGAATCCCTTGTAAAAGAATTGTGGGGTGGTATTTCCTCTGCCGTTTCTTATAGTGGTTATGATACACTAACTAACTTTATAGGAAATGGTGTTTTTGAAATTAAGCAAAATTCACTTCCACCAAGGAGAAGCTAATGTCAAGAAATAAATTTTATGACAAAACTATTTTTGAACTAAAAAATAAATTTAAAGTTTCTGAAACCGCTATTGATATTCTTCAAAATATGCAAGCAGTTTATGAATCAAAAGATAGTGATTACTCAGCTACAGGTCTTCCAATGGGCAATTTGAGAAAATGCGAAGATGCTGGTATTGATGCATGGAGAGGATGTATTGTCAGAATTGGCGATAAAATGTCCCGTCTTGAAAACTTTATAAACCAAAAAGATTATAAAGTTGTTTCGGAAAAGGCAGAAGATACAATAATAGATTTAGCCAATTATGCTATTCTTTGTTCATGTCTTGTTGAAGAAGTCAAAAAACCACATTCAGATCATTATTGGAATTTAGCTGAAAATGCACAAACAGCATTATTTAAGATTTCTTATTACTGTGTTTATCAAGCTATGTTAATTAAAGACAATGATCCTGAAAGTGATCTGAGTAATCTTGAAGCAGCATTAAAACAATGGCCAAACTTATGCCATTTTTCGCTTGAAATGTTATGATCGACAAACAGAAATTCATCAAAGTGAGCAATAAAAATTTATTCATTCTTAAAGAACGAAACACTATAATTAAATTGCTTTACAGAAAATTTCCATTTGCTAATAGAGAAGATTTGGAAGATGCTGCTCAAATAACACTCATTAAAGCTTACGATTATTACGATGAAAGCAAGAGTAAATCTCTTATTCCGTACTTAACAACTATAGCTTATAACTCCTATATTGATATATATAGAAAATGTTATAAAAAAAATGAGTTTTCGGACAATGATTTTTCTCAATATGAAAATTTATTTATAGATAAAGATTTTTCTGAAACTTTTTGTGACAAAGATTATCAAACAGAATTGTTGAAGAGATTATTTTCTGGACTTGAAGATGATAACAACATAAAAACGTTTATTCTTTCTAATATAATGATGAAAGAAAACAAAGATATTGCAATAATACAAAATATAACTGAAGCTAACGTAAGAAAACGTATACAAAGAGCTCGATTTTTATTGCAAGAAAAATATCAACAAATTGTTTCGCAAGATGAAATGTTGGTATAATGAACTTGAATTTATTTTCAAGACTGAAAAGGGAAAAATAAAATGAAGAAAATGATGATGACCTTAGTTGCTTTAATGATTGGAACATCTGCTTTTGCTGCTGACAATCTATCAATCAACTTAACAAATGTTGTAACAAAGCAAGTCAAGAAGTCTGAAGGTCCAGCATTTAGTGCTAAGTCTTTTGCTGGTGCTCCTGTTCTCAACCATAATGGACAAGTAGTAGGATTTGACATTGCTGTTCTAGTTGATCAATACGATCAAAATGTTGCAGTAGTTCGTCCTCTTGCAGAATACAGTGTCGCAGGTGTAAAGGTTCGTCCAGTAGCAGCATTGTCTGTAACTCCACACGGTGACAAAGTATACGCAGGTATGGGAGCACTTATTCCTCTTGGTAAAGTTGTTGATGGATTAGATCTTGAAGTGGGAGCAGTTGCTCCTGGTGCTGATCTTACCAACGGTTTCAAGATCAACGGTAAGCTTGTTCCAGCATTGAAGGCTAAGATTAACTTTCCTGAACTCTTCAATGGAGCTAAGAAAGTAGCTAATGAAGGTATGAAGAAGTTTTCTCCTCTTGGCGGTAGATTCTAAGTAATCTTAGAGTAGAAATAAAGGACAGGAGATCTCCTGTCCTTTATTATTTAAGTATGGGAATATTTGATAAACTTAATACAAAATTAGTAAGTAAATACACTTCTCCGAAGTGGTGGATGCTTTGTGATATTTGTAATGTTCCATTCCAAACATGTACTTTTGAAAAAATTTGCAATAGATGTAGACACCTTGAAAAATCAAAAGAAAAATATAATGCTAAAGTTATGTTGCGTTTCATATTTTTTGCTGTTATGACAGGATTGACTAATGTCTTTGTTGTATTTCAAGTAGTCAAATATAGCAAAAATCCCTATGTTTTAGCCTTTTTTCTTATGATTGTATCCTTTTTTATAGGAATAATGCTTTTACGTTCAGTAAAATCACTAAAGGATTGATTTTTTTATTTTATAATAAGAATGTCCAATTCCAGCATAAGGGAAAATAATCATGCCAAGACCAAAAAAAATAGTCACCGCTGTAGTCGAAGAAGAAAAATCTCTTGATATCATTGAAATACCTGATATTTTAGAAGATGATGAAGAAATTATAGATGTATTTCTTTTACCTGAATTTGAAGGAACGATGTCAGTTCCAGTACAAGCTAAAGCTGTTGAAACTAATTCTGACTCTGCCGTACTTTACAATGTCTACCAAGGTGAGACTTTAATTGCTTCAGTCAAAGATGGATCTCCAGAACTGTTATCGTATTTAGAAGTAAATCACAATCAATTGATGGATTGGATTGACAAACTTACATTAGATACAGATGATGAAGAAGACTTAGCATTATTCAACATTCCATTTACTCACAATAGAGTTTATAAATCTTTAAAACAATATTATTTACAAAATGGATTTGCTCCAAAACCACCAAAAATTACATCATGGATGCATTATTATTTACTTAAACACCCAATGATGACTGCAGAAGAAATAGCTATTGAAGTATTTGGTCCTTTAACATACAGTTTTTCACTAGCATAATTTTGACATGCAATATAGTTTTAAAATTAAAGCAGAGATTTCACACGTCAAGTTGATATCTAAAGCTTTAGATATTTTAAAATCTATCTCAAAAGGTGAAATAACCAGAGCTGTATGTTTGTTGGAAGAAAATAAAACTACTTTTTCTCAAAATAAATTAGATTATCCTGAATTTTTTGACGTAAGAATACAAAAAATTAAAAAAGACTTACTAAGTATTGAACAACAATATTTTAGTAAGTCTTTAAATATTTTACAGCTCGGAACTTTTGGTGCTCATCTAACAAATTGCAAACAAAGATTTATTGACACTGGGATAATAATTAAAAACAAACATTTGTCATCAGTAATAATAAATGTTACAGAAGATGATTTGAAGTTAATTCATCTTGCATGTTATATTTACTATAGAGTACAATGTGGATATATAGAAGATGTTTTGTTAGTAGTTAAACATAAATTCGATTACGATGCAGTATATAACGAATTAATTAAAATATCTGATTACGCTCTTGGTTTTCATGATGAAAATTACAGATTAGATATAACTGATCCAGCGTTGCATAGAAAATCAAAATGGGCTTATGATATTTGCAATTCTATTGACAATTACGAAAACTTAGATATAATAAAGAATATAGGTACTTTACCTAAAATGAAAGTTTCTAAAAATGTCTCAATATAAACATTATTTTTGGCGATACGTACCAAGCACAGAAAAACACAAATCTGAATTTAAATTTGTAGAAACACTTGAAACAGATTCTGATGCTGTACCTGAATTCCACGATCATTATTGCATTGATCATATGGTAAATTTAGAAACAGGACAAATGCGAGTAAAAAATCATTCTGCTCCTGAATATTGTGTGTCTAAATATGTAGGCTGGAGTTTAGAATTACCACCTGTAGAAAAAGCCAATAAACAAGAGATTTACATTGTTGTTCATAAAAGCTCATTCTCTCATAAAAAGATTGAATTTGATGAGTTTTTAGAGCCAGAAAACAATAGATACAACCAAAGAGAATGGGATTTTCTTTTGTCTGTTATTGAAAGTAGATTTACAAAACAAAAGGAATGGGCTAAAGTAGGCATCAGAACTCCAAGCCAGTATGATGATGGCACACAAGTATTTAAAACAGAAAATGAATTCCGTGCCTTTTCTTTTGGTAGACGTGCTTACTTTCTTTACCATCTTGTTCGTAATTATAATTTTACCCATCTTATTCGTAGATTAAATATAGGATATACCCAATAATGTTAGTATGTGATGTTTCAGCAATTGATAAGCTAATTGATATGTATGGTGAAAATTTATCCGTGCATTATAACGGTGACAAATTTCTTCTTTATGATCTTAGAGATGAATTTGTAGATAATAATAAAGAATGCTCTATAGACACACATAAAGTTTCATCACTTGGCATTAAAAAAGATGATGCAATAATTGTTAGTATTGATTCACATCAAGAATTTTCTAGAGATGATACAATAAACATATGAAAGCAAGCTTCAAAGAATTCTTAGAAAAAATTGATTTCAAAGATCCATCTGAATATGATTTTGATGCTGATAAAACAATTGATGTCAACATAAAAGAAACTATTAAAAACATCAATAAGTCATCCTGGTGTTGGACATTATATAGTTGTGAAGGACATAATCATGATGATAAATCACAATCATTGCCATATTTCGTATTTATTGTCAAGAAAAAATGCATTCCTGTATTATTAAATATTCTATTTAATACACTTAATCCAGCAATAAATTCTATTACCGAATTTCCTTTAATGAATTCTGATTCATTGAATTTAACTTGGGGATTTACTGATGACAAATTTGCAATCGTATGTGCTCATTGGGCTCATAATTTTTTAGAAGAAGAAGAATCACATAAAAAATTATTAGCTGATTTATACGAAATGAGTTTTAAAATACTAGAAGCCAAACTGTAAAGGAACTGTTATGGAAAATATTGGTGAACAAATTGACACTGCTGCAATTGAAAAATTTCGTGAAGATAATATCAAACTTGTAGAAACTCTTGGTCCAGTTATTGATCAAGCAGAAATTATTTATCAAAACCTAATTGCAAAATCTCTTCTTGATGATGATCCAGAAATTAAAAACAAAATTGAAACAGTAGATAAGATATATAAATTACTGTCTCAAGGTTTTATTCCTCATTGCATAAAGCTAGCTCAGTTATCTAGCAAGCTATAAAAAAAGCCCTCTTTCGAGGGCTTTTTTTATCTGATTACCATTGCTTTTTCATGCCCGACAATAATGTCAGGATCTACATATACTTGAACTCCTGCATCTTTCCATTTCCAGCATAACGAAACGTCTTCTGATGAAAAGTCTCTAGAAATCTCAATAGAGTGCATTGCAGGTTCAAACCATGGATAGGTTACTTTCTCAAATGCTCCCTTACGACATAGCATAAATCCCATACCTGCGTAGAATACGTCAGCAAGCTTCTTTGGATTTTTCTCTGCAACTGCTTTCAAATCAGCAGGAGTCATAAATGGGAACATACCCGTCTTGAGGAAATAATTTAAATCCCAATCTCTTACGATTGTAGAATGAGTGCCATTTGTAGTAAGATAAATTCCACAAAGCACTTCAATGGCTTTGTCCTTTTGCATCTTGTTAAAAAGTTGAAGTACTTGCTCTGGTTCAAAAACAATGTCAGAGTCAAACCACATAATATAATCGTAGTCAATCTTTCCTTGAAACGGAATTTGATGAATACCAGCTCTATTGTCTGCACCTAGTAAGTTAGCTCTACAGTGAAAGATAACTGGAGAATAGTGGCGAGAGACAATGATATCAAACGGTAATCCTCTTGATCCTGCTAATAAAAATTTAGTCCATGAATCGAAAAATCCTGGAGTAAATTCTTTTCCCGGAATACAGCAGACAACAACAGGCCTACGCTGAGGAGCAAGTGTGGGACTTGCTACGGTAGAAACATTGGTATTGAATTTCATATATGTATTATACAAATAATTCTTAATTTTTTTTGAAAACACTTTGCATTTTTTGACTCAATGGACTATAATACATGTGACGACGACTCCAATCGTAGTCTGGCAAAGCTTAATCTTAGCCATGGGATTAAAAATGAACGAAGTAAATAGATTGCTCCTCAAGGGCAATCTCACAAAAGAACCTATGACCCTTAACAACGGGGTTGTAAAAATTCGACTTGCTGTAGACAACAAGTCAAACACTCCTAACTACTTTGATGTTGTTTGTTTCAAAGAAGTAGCACAGCAAGTTGCATCTTTCGGTAAGGGTGATCTTATCGCTATCGAAGCTTGCTTGAAGAACAACAACTACAACAAAACTCTTGCTGACGGAACTGAAGTCCCAGTTTACAGCAATGACATCATCGCAAACTCTGTCAATCTAATCTTCAGTAAGGGTGATAACCGAAATGCGACCAACTAACAAGCAAATTTGCCATTTCTGTGTTGCTGGAGACATATTGTCTAGGTCTGGTGGTTTTATCCTAAAACTCCCTATTCTTACAGTAGATCCAAACACAAACAATATTCTTGATAAAATCGAGCTTTTTTGCAAAGGTGAGTCTGCTGCTTTATTGAAGTCACTGAATTTCAAAAAGGGAGATTACGGATATTGTGAAGGAAACGTTACTTTTTCGAAAGGAAATCCTTCTGACATTGATCCTACTAAATTGGAAAAAATGACTCCTGGTGAAATTAAGTTTACTAATCTTCATTACGATGAAACTAATAGTGTTCTATACACACACATTAGAAACACTCGTGTAGATTACGATGATTTAGGAAATAAAGTTAACTGGGTAAATAAAATCGATCCAGTCACTACAGCTAAATCTAATGTCATAAATAATGTGGAAAAATACGAAAATAGAAAATTGTCTATTCAATCTAGACTCAATAACTTGCTTGCTGAGAATGATTAACAGACAATGTAACATGTCCATCCTCTAAGGGGAACGATGGATCAAATCTAAATCCTAGTTTAGTGAATAATGCTAAACTAGGATTGTTTTTTAAACTGATCACTGCATAGAACTTGTCAAAAGAAGTATTATTAAAAACATTCTTTAAAACTTTTGACATGATGCCTTTATTTTGATAAGGTTCATCTAACATAGCTCCAACTTCTGCATATCCTGGAAACTTATTCAGATTATGTAAAAAAACTAATCCAATGACTTTTTTGTCTTGCTCAAGTGAGTATGTTATTCTTTGTAAGTTATCTTGCATTTCGAGACATTCATCAACAAAACTTTTTATCAATCCATAGCTTATATGCATACCAGACCAATTAGTATTTCTAGTTACATTTTGATTAGCATACAAAGCATAAATATCTTCAGCGTCCTCCTCAATAAGTGGACGGATATATATAGGAGATAATGTTTGAGATTGTCTATACCACATAAACTTTATATTCTTGTTTTATAATACATATACTTTGCCAGAGAAAGTACTAGTGTATTTATAATGTATTTTTCTTGTCTTATTTTCTTGCTTGCAATACTATGTTTTGCTATAATAGTAAAGATACAAGGACATTATAAAAAGTATTTGTAAATATATTACAAAGCCCTGCTTAAAGGATTTAATTATGAATAAACAAGATGTGGTGAAAAATCTCGTTAGAGTTGCAAATCAGTTAGATAACGAAAGAGATTTTAATAGTGCAAACGAATTAACTAGAATTGCTAAGCTCGTAGTTTCTATGGATGAGTTTGATGACATGGGTGGACTTAACCCAGATGATTTTTCTGGTGTTGATGATACTGAATCTTTAGAAATGGAACTTGATAGCTTACTTATGGATCTTGACCGTGCTGCTAAAGCTGGTGAGTTAGATGATGAAGATATCCAAACAATTCAAAATATGCTTAGATCTAACAAAGGTCTTAAGACAAACGAAATGTCACTTGAAGATGATGATTTCGAGCTTGGATTAGGAGCAGTTCCACACACAAGAATTAAAAATCCAGTCAATTATAATGATCTAGAAGATGATGATTTCGAGCTTGGATTAGGAGCAGTTCCACACACAAGAATTAAAAATCCAGTCAATTATAATGATCTAGAAGATGATGATTATGATGTTCGTCTTAGTGATGATGATGAAGATCCAGAACTAAATGATCCATTTGCTTGGCAATATGAATATGATGAAGATGATGAAAGAAGAGATCGTAATCATGAGGAAAATCTAGAAGGTGATCATTATTCTCCTTTTGATGATGACGATAGATAGCAAAAAAAGGTAATAAAAATGAATAAAAGACAAATAATTGCTTCTCTTGTAAAGATTGCAAATGAATTAGATCAGAATGGTTTTACTAAAACAGCACTCGATATTGATGAACTCATAAAAAGAATTCAAAATAGATATTATGTGAATTTGAGTGAGCGAAAAAATCTTTCTCCTGAAGAAAATTTGAACAGTCAAACGCCGGATCCTGATTACAGTTGGAATGGTACTACACGAGATAAACTTCGAGATAGAAAAATATACAATGAAGACAAAGATTTAAAGTATCAAATAATTTGGAAATATGAGGAAGCTTATAAAGAGGGCAATTTAAAAGATAATACTTTAGAAGAAGTTAGAACTCTTCTTAATACAGAACTTAAAGAAAATGGTTTTGTAGAGCTTGATCCGTTTCAGATGACTCGTCAGTTTGGTATTCAACCAAGATATATAAATAAATAGGAAAAAATTATGAATAAAAAACAAATTGTTGCATCTCTAAATAAGATTGCAAATGAACTCGATAATAGTGGTCTCTTTAGTGAATCAAGCACAGTAACAAAAGTTATGTCTAGATTAGCTGCAGATTATAGCTTTGAACCAAAATTTCGTAACGAAGGAATGGCAATAAGTGATCTTATGCATCCAAAAGGCACTAGTAATCCATTTGATGATGAATACAGCCGTCATAACGATATCACTGTTGCACTTGATGAACTTGAAAAAGCTATAAGAGATTCTGAAAGTATGTCAGATGCTGCTAAAGATAAAGCAAGAGAACATATGCAAAATATCAAAAGATTATCTAATGAGATTTTATCCAAAGGATTATAAGCAATTTTCCAAATAAAAAATCCCCTCAAATCGAGGGGATTTTTTTATTTAATTGTAATCTTGTATCTTTTCTTTTTAAAACTAGGAGAAGATTTATGAAAAGCAAATTCGGAAACTTCAGGAGCTGTTTTTGGAGACATTATTGTTTTAGTATATGTAACATTATCACTGTAATCCATTTTATATATATCCCCAAATATTTTATTAAATGAATCTACTAATCTTTTATGCCCCTCATCTAATATTGTTCTATTACTAAAACTCTTCATGAAACTTGTATCGTTCATCGTGTCGCTCTGAATATTTGAAATCATTATCATAACAAGCTTAGATAAATCAACCATTATTTCTTTAACTTTTTCATTAAAATAATTAAAATTCCCACTACTTACAATTGGAGTAAAATGTGAAGTGATCAAGTTGTCAATATAATTATTTAATCTAGTTTCTGGATCTTCTTTTTGTAAGGATAAATCAGGAGTATCATCCTTTCCAAAATCAGTAGGAACATTCAATAATCCTTTTGCAAGATAATTATCATATATTTGTTTAGCTTCTAACGGAGACAATAAATGACTGATAGTAATTAATGGAATATTATTTTTTCGACAAAAATCTTGTTTTAATTTATCTCTGTAAAGTCTTTCTTGAAATTGCTCATAGTTTTTATAATGAATAGTATTATAATGATAATGTTGAGAACCTTGATATTCTGCTAACATTACTAAACGATTATCTTTATAAATAGCTCCATCAAAAATAATCGTAAAACTTCTACCATATGGATCAGTAACGTTAAATGATTTTGTTCTCTTATAATCAATATCACTACTTTTACTAAATGATCCAAGCATTACTTGCTCACCAGTTGTTCCAGTAGTTTGAGTATATAGTTTGTCAATAAACATATTATCTAAAGTTTGAAGTTTTAATAACTCTTCATTGATAGAAAAACTATCAGCATTTTCATTTATTAACCTATCAACTATTTGCCTAGTTGTATTAACACCTAATCTTGCTGAATTCTGTCTAAAGTAATTACCAACTGTAACCATAAGTTCTTCATCAAGAGGAATTTCATTTTTAAAAGAATCCATATATTCTTCAGACATAATATCTGCTTTAATCTGAGGATCTTTTAATTTTGTAATTTTTAAATTTTTACTTTGCTTGACACCTAAAACTATTTCGACATATCTAATTTTAGCAAGAGACTGATACCAATCTTTTTTACTATAATAAACTCCAGAGACTAATCCTGTTAATGCCATTTTCTTTATAGTAAGAGGATTATTTCCAGTATATCTAAGTTTGTATGATGTAGGATTTATTCTTTCAGAAAAATCCGAGGAACCGTTTAACCAGTTTTCTATTTGCTGATCTGATTGTTTCTTAATTGAATCAGGAATAGATTTTTTAAATACTAATTCTTCCCATTCTTTTAAATTAAATCCATCACTAACAATACTTCTTGCTCTGCTAAATCCAGTTTTATCATTAATTGTTTTATTAATAGTAAGATTAGCAATTTTTGAATCATATTGTGAGCTGTCTGGATCAATAGTGTATCTGTATAACTTTGTATTAAATAATTCTTCGTTAGCAAAACCAAAATAATATTTTTCTATTGTTTGATTAAATAATTTCTGTTTATCATCATCTGGCAAATCGAGAAAAGCTACTTTTTTAAGAGCTACACTTGATGCAAACTGATTTGGTTTTTTTGTAACATCATTTTCTAAAAATCTACCCCAAACTAACAAACTAGCTGGAACATTATTGATTATTTCTTGTTGCCACTTAAGTATTCCAGGATTGTTCCCAGTGTACAAAATTTGAACTACATCTTTACCTGATTTAGTTGTGTGTTGTTTTTTCGCATTAGGAATATAATTTGTTTCTAAAATTAACTTTCTAGTATCTTCACTTAAATCTCTCCATGAATTAACTAAGACAGGTTCATTTTCAAAACCAAATAATCTGGAAATTTCAGGACGTAAAAAAATGATATAATCTGGATTACTTTCTTTTCTTCTTGATCTGCAAAAAATAACTACAACGCTTCTGTCATTTCTAAAAGAAGCATAAGTATTATTATTACCAATATTGTACTTTTTAATTAAATCAACAAATTGTTTTCTTCTAGAAGTATCTGCTGCTAACATATTAAAATCAATATAGTTTTCAGTATTATTAAATTTACTTAAAACTTCTTCTGAAAATAAATTTATATCTCTTTTCTCGCAAGGACCAAAATACCCAACAGTGTATACTCCTGGAGCATTAACAAAACTATAGTCTCTTCTCTTAGTAACAGATATTCTATACATACTATATATATTCTACTTAAAAAATAAATATCCCCACAAAATAAGTATAGGATAACATAAATCTATTTAAAAAATAAATAGTTATTATAAGCTGCTTTATCAATTGGAGATGTTATTAATGGATTCAAATCATCTTTTATGAAAGAAATAATATTTCTTTTCCAATCACCTAATAATGGTCTTCTTATTAATCTGATGCCTTTAACTTTTTCTAAAAAAAAGTTTTGCATTTGATCATGTAAGAATTGTTTTGCAAAGTTTTTATCTTTATTTATATTGCCAACACCATAATGAAAAAAACCATCACATTCATAAGCAATATTCTCATTGGGAGTTTCTACAAATACATCAATACGACCCAATTCCGGAACGATATAATCATCCCAATAATTATATTCATATGCTTTATCGCTATAAGGACTATTTACAGTTATTAAGTTTCTTTCAACTATAAATCTATCAGAATGAGTTGAAGATAATTTAAATTCATTTTTTGTTGGATTATTACCAATTAAAAAATTAAATAATTCATCTGTTCTTATTCTTCCATTGTCATAAGAAGAGAAGTTTTGTTGAAGCCACTCAGCGTAACCTAGATTTTTCAATTTATATTCTAATGTTATCTTGCAACCTGGCAAGCTGTTTTCTAGATTAGATTTATTCTTAAGAAGCACTGGATATGCTCCCTTAACTTTTTCTAAATATTCGTGGAGTTTATTTTTTAAATATGTAAAATTATCATTTCTAGGCCATTCACGATATGACTTCACTCGATATTTTTGATCTCCAATAATTATATAAGGATATGGTTGTGTATATCTTTGATTTCCACTTTCTGATCTTCCAGAGGTTAAAAATTGAGCTTTAGGTAAAAATGTTCTAATATATTCATCGAATCCATCTAAATTTGTAGTAATGTTTTCATCAAATATTTTTTTTGCTAAATCATCTGCTATTTCATTAAATATATTTATATCTTGTATTTCATATAAAAAAGGAGCTTCTTCAAACTTACTTACTGATTTTTTTGTATTTACCCAATCGTTAGTCCATTTATAAATATTTTTTGCCCAATCTGTTAAATCATTATTAAAAGCAAGTTCTCCAGGCCAAGCATAAAGTTGCCCATTAAAGTTGATTCCCTTTGATTGTCTTTTATTGAATATCCCGCTGATTAAAGGATATTGACTTGGAAAATATTGCCTTAATCTTGACATAGATAAAGGTCTACCATTTAAATAAGATTCTATCTTATTATATTGACTATCTAAAAACGCATATGTTGTTTCTTCATCTAATTCGTTTAATTGAGGTTTAGATTCTTTAGTTTGAATAGGGGATTGAATAATGTTTTCATCTACAGGAACTGATAAATCATTTTCTTGATCAGGAGTATAAGCAAATTGATTTACTTTTTTATGATCTTTTTTAATCTTAATCTTGTATCTTTTGGACATACTATATATATTCTAAAAGAAAACAAAATCCCCCGACTAACCTAAGCGCTTTTAAACAACACAATTTTCGAGATATCCCAAATGCTTTATTATATTATAATCACATTACCACATCATCCACATAGAAAAATACCCTACTAATAACTTGACAAAGCAATACACAAGAGCTAAAATATACATAACATCAATGAACTCTCGTTGATTACACTGAAAGACCAAAGCGTCATGTCTCAACTTATTTCTGGATACACAAGAATTGACCAAA
>Ga0209086_10001337_pt1 | contig 20105 bp, 15 predicted proteins | sample M_130207_XF_Meta_FD_187312 | JGI IMG/M metagenome (GOLD analysis project Ga0209086, IMG submission 187312) | Freshwater microbial communities from Lake Montjoie, Canada to study carbon cycling - M_130207_XF_MetaG (SPAdes) (version 2) | ecosystem: Environmental > Aquatic > Freshwater > Lake... | reverse complement strand
CAAAGTTACCAATGGTAAGTCTGCGGATAAAAAACCGGACTCGCGACATGAAGTTAAATCTGAAGCAAAAACCGAAATTAAGCTTGAGCATAAAAAAGGAACGTTGAGAAAAGATTCTGCTCGCGCGGATGAAGATGAAAAAGATCCGAAAAAGACTAATTCACGTAAAAAGGAAAAAGATAAGGTAGTCGATCCTAAAAAATTAGGGCGGGTACATTCTGCAGATGATTTCATACTAGATGAATATCAATTGGAAGGTGGTGCACGCAGGCGGGGTCGTAAAAAGCTAAATCAGACAAAGCAGCATCAATTCGAAATGCCTACGGAATTTATATCACGAGAAATCGAAATTCCAGAAGCAATAACTGTTTCAGATCTAGCTCAAAGGATGTCTTTAAAATCAAGCGAGCTCATAAAAAAATTAATGAGTATGGGTGTTATGGCAACACTCAATCATATTCTAGACCAGGATACTTCAGTGCTTTTAGTAGTAGAGCTTGGCCATAAAGCTAAGACAATTTCAGATACAGTGCTAGAGGATGATTTGGTCGAATCCATCAATTACGAAGGTGATAAAACACCTAGAGCTCCAGTTGTAACCGTGATGGGACATGTAGATCATGGTAAAACCTCGTTGCTTGACTACATCCGCAAAGCTAAAGTTACTGCGGGTGAAGCAGGTGGTATCACCCAACATATCGGTGCTTATCATGTGCAAACAGATCGAGGAATGGTTAGCTTTTTGGATACACCAGGACATGCCGCTTTTAGTGCAATGCGGGCTAGAGGAGCAAAAGCAACCGATATTGTAATTCTGGTGGTGGCTGCTGACGATGGTGTAATGCCGCAAACGGAAGAAGCCATACAACATGCCCGCGCGGCTGAAGTGCCGATTGTTGTGGCTATAAATAAGATTGATAAACCTTCTGCTGATCCAGACCGGGTAAAAAGTGAGTTAGCTGCAAAAGGTGTTATTCCTGAAGCCTGGGGCGGCGATACTCAATTTATTGAGGTTTCTGCGCATACTGGGCAAGGCATAGAAGAATTGCTAGAGGGTGTACTTTTACAAGCAGAATTACTTGAGCTGAAAGCTGTGATTGATTGCCCGGCTACAGGTGTAGTTATTGAATCCAGTCTGGATAAAGGTCGCGGTCCAGTTGCAACTGTATTAATACAAAATGGCACATTAAAGTTGTCTGATATTGTACTTGTCGGGCATGAATATGGTCGTGTGCGTGCAATGTTGGATGAAAATGGGAAACAGATAAAATCAGCAGGACCCTCTATTCCTGTGGAAATTCTAGGATTAAATGGCACACCTGATGCTGGTGATGACTTTATGGTTGTCGAAAGCGAGAAAAAAGCGCGCGAAGTTGCTGAGTTCCGCATGAATCGGTTCCGAGAGTCGCAGATTGCCAAGCATCAAGCAATCAAAGCTGAAAGCATGTTTGCCACCATGGGTAAAGGTAGCAAAAAGATAATGAATGTCGTGCTCAAGACAGATGTGCGTGGATCGCTTGAAGCAATTATTTCTGCTCTCCAAGGAATTGGAAATGATGAGGTATCTGTCAATATTGTCGGCTATGGAGTTGGTGGTATTTCAGAAACTGATGTTCAGTTAGCGGAAACTTCCAAAGCCACAATTATTGGTTTTAATGTTAGGGCTGACAAATCAGCCAAGACATTTATAGAGTCTGCTGGTTTGAAGTTGCGTTACTACAGCATCATTTACAACCTCATTGACGATGTAAAAGCTGTACTAGGTGGCATGCTGTCACCAGAGATTAGGGAAGAAATTGTTGGAATTGCAGAAGTAAGAGACATTTTCAATTCACCCAAATACGGAGCAATTGCAGGCAGTATGGTGATAGAAGGAACAATAAGTCGAAATAAACCGATTAGAGTTTTGCGCGATAATATAGTTATTTACGAGGGTGAGCTTGAATCTCTGAGACGGTTCAAGGACGAGGCTTCGGAAGTTCGGAACGGTATGGAATGCGGTATTGGTGTTAAAAATTATACTGATGTTCGCGTTGGCGATAAAATAGAAGTCTACAACCGTACTCAGGTTGCACGAACACTATAAACTTCTTACAGAAGCTTATAACGTTATCGCAAGTTAAAGGCAGGACAATATGCCAAAAACATCAAATCGAATTGATCGTATCAGCGATCTCCTCAAACAAGAATTAGCCCGGTTGATACAGGGTGAGTTACGTGACCCTCGTTTGGGTATGATCTCAGTAATGGAAGTTAGAGTCGGTAAGGATTTGTCACATGCCGATGTTTATATAACTGTTCTTGCGGCGGAAGTATCTTTAGCTGTTGTTACTTTAAATAAGGCTTCGGGTCTATTACGTAGCCTGCTTGCTAAGAATCTGAACTTGCGAACAACACCAAAACTTCGATTTATTTATGATGAATCCATTGAAAGAGGACGATTCTTGTCTGATCTGATTGATGTGGCGGTGGCACAGGATACGAAAAATATTGAGTCAGCAGAATCTAATCCAAATATAGATATATAAGATTTCTCTATATCTCAGGCCGATCAATTAATAACCTGCAATTTTATTTCGGATCGAGAACAAAGTGGTAAAAAAAAGAGCAGGTTCTTCAGTTAATGGTTTGGTAATTCTCGATAAACCCATTGGATTGTCTTCAAATCAATGCCTCCAAAAAGTTAAACACTTGCTAGGTGCAGCAAAAGCTGGACATACGGGCAGCCTTGATCCACTTGCTAGTGGCGTCCTTCCATTATGTTTTGGCGAGGCTACAAAAATCTCACAGTTTCTTCTAGATTCAGACAAAAAATATCAGACCATAATAAAGTTAGGTGTAAGTACTACAACTGGTGATAGTGAGGGAGTGGTTGTTTCAACGTCTAGCGTCCCGAAATTCACAGTGAAAGATCTCGAAGAAATAATTCAAGAATTCGAAGGAGATCTCATTCAAGAACCATCAATTTATAGCGCACTTAAACAAAATGGAGTGCCTTTGTACAAGTTGGCTCGAGCAGGTAAAAAAATTGAACCAAAATTCCGGCAAATAACAATTTATTACATTAAATTACTTTCATGGGTGTGGCCAAATCTCGAGTTGGAAGTGAGTTGTAGTAAAGGGACATATATTCGGACACTAGCTGAAGATATCGGGAAAAAATTAGTAACAGGGGCGCATGTCATAAGCTTGCGTAGATTGAAGGCAGGGCCATTTGCGCTTGATCAAAGTTATACAATTGAACAATTACAAGAAATAAGCTTAGAAAGTTCCTTTCAGGTGTTGGAAAAATGTTTATTGGCGACGGACATGGCAATTTTAGAAGTGCCAGTAATATTGTTAAATGCAGAACAAACCATATGTTTGCGTCAAGGTAAATTAGTCAAATTAAACTTACAGAATGCAGAGAAAGTAGTGCGAGTTTATTTTGAGGAAGAGTTTATTGGTTTGGCAGAAATGAGGGTGGATGGTAATTTGGCGGCAAAGCGTTTAATGCAATATATGCCGTAAATTCTTTCATATGTATTTGTAATTAGAGCGAAATCCACGACGAAGTAAAAGGTTATCGAAAGCTTAATCGACATCTACATTGGGGTTTATTTTGAAACCAATAATTGTAACAATTTTCTTTGTTTTAGCCTTTTTGGTAATTTTGGGGGAGATTTTAGTTGATGCATCACCATTGGTGCCTAATATTGAATACTTGCCTGAAGTGGGCTCGCTTAATACAAACAAGTTCAATGAAATTCTTTACCAAAGAAGTAAGCCGGGTTTATTAACAATCAGTGAGGCCGAATTAGAGCAAGTTTTCAATAATTTCATCGATAAGGCTCTGGATGGTGCTTTAAATGTTGATATTGTTGATGGCAGAATAAACATTGAGGTTAGCGCTAAGTTTCCTGTTAAAAAACCAGATTTATATATAAATATCCAGGCTTCAATAATTAAACAAGACAATTCACTAGCGCTGGGAACTCTTAAAGTTGGCGGTCTAATTTTGCCGGATTGGCTTTCCCGTAAGGCAATTAAATATTTCTTCAGAAAAAATGGAGATTATTTCACCAAATATTCAACGATGTTAGATGCTGTCCAGAGTTTTGATCTTGCTAACAATCAAATAAGTATTGTGTATAGGTTGAAGCCTGAACATTTAGAACAATTAATAATTCGGGGAAGTAATTTTCAAGTCACTGGAGAAAACAGAGAAAGACTTCTAGCTCATTCTAACAATTTATTAGCTTTAGTTAATGAATCAGCAGATTTGTCTGACATTGCTTTGACAGACATTTTTGTTTCAATTTTTAAATTTGCTGAATTCAGAGGTGGGAACTCAGTCGAAGAAAATAGGGCTGCACTACTAATTATTTTATTTTACCTGCTGGATTTGAGGGTCGAAAAAATATTACAAGAACCTGTAGATTCTGATACTACTATTGCTCGACATAAAATTTTACTTGCAGGAAGGGAAGACTACGCAAAACATTTTTTGGTGTCAGCTGGATTGGCAGTTAGTTCTGGAGGAGGTATTTCTGAATTGTTGGGGGTTTTCAAGGAATTAGATGATTCACTTAGTGGGGGTACTGGTTTTAGTTTTGCGGATATAAGTGTCGATAGAGCTGGAATCAAATTCGGCGAATTTTCTGTTTCTTCGGCAGAAAATGCAATTATATTACAAAATCATCTGTCTAAAAGTTTTTCAGAAAGTATGATAATTGTTGGCACAGAGGATTTACCTGAAAACATGTCAGAAGAAAAATTTTTAAATCAATACGGTGGGGTCGATGAACCCGCATACAACAAAGTTGTGGAAGAAATTGATGCAAGAATTGAGCGACTACCTATGTATACATATTCCAATTAATTCGTAAGCTTATAAATATTTTGGCTATATTTCGATTTTCAGATAACCGTTATATTAGTTTTATCTTCCAAGGACTAATAATTTTGTAAGGAAATTTAATCTACTTCTGAAATAAGTAAATCCCTTTACTGTAGTAAGGATATTAGTCTTATCTGCGTAGCAGTTTAAGATTTAAGTGTTGCCGATTCATTTTGTTATAGTGCTGACGTTGTTTTATAAATCGTCGTAAAACAACTTTCGCGTTCCGATTCAAACCGCTCCCTGCAAAAGATGCGGTTGTGCCAATAAAATCAGCAACCCATTTACTATCCCTAAAGTTAAATTTGGAAATTACTATTTCCTGTTAAACAATTGAGTTATATGGTTTTGAGTAGTTACTTCCTCACCTATTCATTCCTAAATATTCAAGTTTGTTTCAATTTAGGTTTTAGTGTTGGTTGAGTCATTTATGGCAAGTTAGAGTTGTGTTACAATTTAAGTAATTCTAACTATTATCAAAAACATAGCTTAGAAGTGTTATACCAGTTAACTACCAATATGCTTGGTTAAACTGGTTTTATATGGAAATTGTCTATCAATCGCATATTCAAAGGAGAAGTTATATGGCTTTGTCAGCAGCTCAAAAAGCAGAAATTGTAAGTGAATATTCTTTAACAGAAGGGGACACAGGATCGCCGGAAGTTCAAGTTGCGTTATTAACAGGAAATATTAATCAACTTCAAGACCACTTCAAAATACATAACCATGATCATCATTCTCGTCGCGGATTAATTAGAATGGTTAATACTCGACGTAAATTACTTGATTATTTGAAGCGTAAAGATATTAACCGATATACCAGCCTTATTCAAAATCTCGGCTTACGCCGCTAAACATCATTAACCTGGCGGACATTGGGTCTGCCAGGTTTATACGTATGGTAAAAATATGTTGACTACAATAAAGAAAGAATTTACGTACGGAAACGACACAGTTGTCCTTGAAACTGGCAAGATTGCAAGACAAGCCACTGGTGCTGTTGTGGTATCAATAGGTGGAACAGTTGTACTTACTACAGTCGTAGGAAAGAAAGTGCCTGCTGCGGGGGTTGATTTTTTTCCGCTTACTGTAAATTATCAAGAAAAAACTTATGCGGCAGGAAAAATTCCTGGTGGTTTTTTTAAAAGGGAAGGCCGTCCAAGTGAAAAAGAAACTTTAACCTCTCGCTTGATAGATAGACCTATTCGCCCCCTTTTCCCAAAAGGCTTTATGAACGAAGTACAGGTTGTCTGCACTGTCGTTTCTTCGGATAAAAATGTGGATCCTGATATAGCGGCAATGATCGGGACATCTGCAGCATTAGCTATTTCTGGTATTCCATTTTCCGGACCTCTAGGTGCCGCACGAGTTGGATACAGTGACACAAACGGATATGTGTTAAATCCTGGCTATGAAGAATTAAAAAAATCGGATCTCGATATGGTCGTTGCCGGTACTGCAACAGCTGTTCTAATGGTTGAGTCTGAGGCTAAAGAATTAAGTGAAGATTTGATGTTAGGGGCAGTATTATTTGCCCATCTAGAAATGCAGGTTGTGATTAAAGCTATAGAGGAATTTAAAATATTGGCAGGTAAGCCATCATGGATTTGGTCACCAGCTCTAAAGAATGTGCAGTTACAAGATGAAATTGCAAATGTTTATAGTAATGAAATTGGAAATGCCTATCAAATTTCGAACAAAATGGAGCGCCAGGATAAACTCGCTTTGCTGTTGAACCAGGCTGTTACAAAATATTCCAATGATGATGCCGTTAAGCCAATAAAATCATCGGAAGTGCAGAATATTTTTTCATCTCTTGAGAAAAAAATAGTACGAAGTAGAATAATTTCAGGAGCACCTAGAATAGACGGGAGAGATAACCGTACTGTTCGTCCAATAAATGTTGAGATAGGCATTTTAAATAAAACACATGGTTCTGCTCTGTTTACTAGGGGAGAAACGCAGGCCCTTGTAGTAGCTACCCTTGGGGCTTTACGCGATTCACAGACTATTGAAGATTTATCTGGCGTTAAAAAAGACGCATTTATGCTTCATTATAATTTCCCTCCTTTTAGTGTTGGAGAAACCGGTTCTATGAGTGGCCCAAAACGCCGAGAGATTGGTCATGGACGTTTGGCTCGTCGTGGTGTTGCGGCAGTCTTGCCAACTGAAGAGCAGTTTCCCTACGCAATAAGGGTCGTCTCGGAAATTACTGAATCTAACGGTTCAAGTTCTATGGCAAGTGTATGCGGCACATCTTTAGCATTAATGGATGCTGGGGTGCCAATTAAGTCACCTGTCGCGGGCATAGCTATGGGTTTAATTAAAGAAGAAAATGGTTTTGCAGTTCTCACAGATATTTTGGGTGATGAAGACCATTTAGGTGATATGGACTTCAAAGTAGCAGGATCCGCAAATGGTGTAACAGCTCTGCAAATGGATATAAAAATCCAGGGCATTACTGAAGAAATCATGGAAACGGCACTTGAGCATGCATTCAAGGCAAGATTACATATTTTAAATGAAATGAACAAAATAATTTCAGCGCCACGTCAACAAATTTCAGTGTTTGCGCCTAGTATGGCTACCCTCAAAATCAGTGTAGATAAAATTAGGGAAGTAATAGGAAAGGGTGGGGCTACTATACGTGGAATAACCGAAGAAACTGGCGCTTCTGTTGATATTGATGATAGCGGTAATATTAGAGTTTATGGTCAGGATGCTAGTTCTCGAGATGCGGCCTTATTGATGATACAGGCGATCACGGCAGAGGCGGAAATCGGTAAGATTTATCATGGGAAAGTTTCTAAAATTGTCGATTTTGGTGCTTTTGTAACGATTCTTCCTGGAAAAGATGGATTAGTTCATATCTCACAAATTACGCAAGAGCGTGTTGAAAAAGTTACTGACCATCTTAGTGAAGGACAGGAAATCATGGTCAAAGTATTAAAGATTGATGATCGTGGTAAAATTAGTCTTAGTATGAAAGAAGTGACAGACGAAGAAAAATTAACGCAGTAACCAATTTAGCTGCTTGGTATTAGAGTGTAAAATATAGACTCTGTTAAATGCTTATGCCGAAACAGGTAATAAGCTGTGTAAAACATTTTGCAAAGTTTTGTCAAAAAAACCTCATTTATGAGGTTTTTTTTGGCTTTAATTATGTACATTCTGACTGCCGAAAATCTAAGTTATTCCCTATTATTTATATACTTAGCTCTAAATGCTTAAGTTCTTAAACAGTTCAAAGACCAACATTGCCCCAACCGCTTTGTTTAGATGTCGATAAATGTATTTAAAACAAGTGAACTTTGTTTCCCCCTTTAAGAGCTGATAGGGGCTGCCGGAAAGAAATTACTGATCAATTACGTGCCTTAGAAAAGTATGCATACAGTAACCTAATTTTGAAAAGGCTACAGAGCTAATTAAAGTAAGTAGTTGCCCAAGTAAGTTTATCCTTAAATATTTTTATGCATTAGTTTTATATAACTTTTTCGCCGATTCATAGAGATCTTTATGCTCAGCCGGTTTCAATCGTGGACCGAAATTGCAGACTGTAGTCGAAGCCGCCAGGCTTGCAAATTTTCCTGCAAATGTGTGGTCCTCTCCGATCGACAGAGCAAAAAGAAATGCTCCAGCAAACATATCCCCTGCTCCATTAGAATCAATAGCTTTTACAGGGACTGGATCAATATTAATTATGGATTTGCCGTCGTAAATAATGGCTCCTTTGCTACCTAATGTAACAACAACAAGCTTTGCAATTTTATGTAATATAGCTAAGGATTGTTGAACTGTTTCCTTTCCTGACCAGGCTTTTGCTTCAAGGTCGTTAGCAAAAAGTATATCAACACCATTACCAATCATTTCTTCCAGTCCTCCACGAAAAAACTGAACCATTGCAGCATCCGAAAGTGTCAGGGCAGTTAGTACGTTATTTGCTTCGGCAATTTTCCTGGCAGAAATACAGGCGTTACGTCCAGTAGTTGAAGTAACAAGATACCCTTCTATGTAGAGATATTTGGAATCGATTAACGCTTCAACATTTAAATCATCAATTGATAGTGATTCCGAAATGCCTAAATAACTTAACATTGTTCTTTCTGTATCGGGGCTTACCATTACTAGGCATTTACCTGTGTCACCATAATCTCTAGATATTTTAAGATTTGTATGAATATTGTGATCTCCTAATTCTTTTAGGTAAAAATCACCATATGCATCACTTGCAACTTTGCATGTGTAAAATGTGTTGCCTCCGTACTGAGAAATTGCATATATAGAATTTGCTGCTGACCCGCCCCCGGCCATTTTTTTAAGTTCAAAATTTTGAGTGAGTCTTTGTAAAAGAGTACGCTGAGATTCACCATCTATAAGAGTCATGCTTCCTTTCTGAATTTTTTCATGTTTGATGAATTCATCAGTGACTTGAAATTCCTTGTCAACAAGTGCGTTTCCAATCCCATAAACATGATAAGTTTTCATTCTTTTCCTTTAACGAAATATGGTTATAACCAAGAGGTGCAGAACAAATCAAGAAGCAAACGCTGCAATTTATTTATATTACTGCTGATTTTTTTAAAGCTGTGTCAAAAAATTCTGCCTACCATTTAACTGTACAACAGGTATCTTCTTTCTGGCTAGATAAAAGGATGTAACCTTTAACCAACTTTAAAAATATTCTGTTTGCTTTTAGTTTGAAAATTCGTAGTAATTCACCGGATAAATAATGAGTTGATCAAAAATAATATTTGATCTCTTGTTTGGGAAGGCTAGAGTTGTGAAAACACAACTTCGGCAGCGTCTAATGTTTTAGATATTTCTAGATCTCCATGGGCTGAAGACATGAACCCAGATTCAAACGCAGAAGGTGCCAGATAAACTCCATTATTTAGCATTAAATGGAAATATTTTTGAAATCTTTTAATGTCGCTTTTCATTACTTGGGTAAATGTAGAAATATTTTCTTCTTCAGTAAAATAACAGCCAAACATTCCACCTACTTGTGTGTAAGAAAATGGGATTTTTGCTGCGGTAGCTCGATCTTTTAAGCCTGAGAGAAGAGCATGAGTTTTTGCTGTTAATTTTTTATGAAAATCAGGCTTGCTAATTTCTTCGAGAATAACAAGACCTGCCGTTACGGCCAAGGGGCTTCCTGACAAGGTTCCAGCTTGATACACCGGGCCAAGCGGGGCTAGTAAGGACATTATATCTGCCCGCCCCCCAAATGCTCCAATAGGTAAACCACCACCAATTATCTTTCCTAATGTTGTTAAATCCGGTTTTATTCCATAATGGCTTTGTGCGCCTCCCAATGCGACTCTGAAACCTGTCATTACCTCATCAAATATTAAAATGCATCCAGTTTTAGTTGTAACTTCCCTCAGCTTTTTTAAAAAATCTACAGAAGGAGGAACTAAATTCATATTACCAGCTACAGGTTCAATAATTACACATGCTATTTCGTTGCCAGATATCCTGAAAAAATCGGTAAGGGCCTGTTCGTCATTAAATGGGAGTACATATGTTAGATTTGCAGTAGCTGAAGGAATACCTGCGGAATCAGGTGTTCCTAATGTGAGCGCTCCTGAGCCAGCTTTAACTAAAAGTGAATCAACATGCCCATGGTAACAACCTTCAAATTTTACAATTTTATCTTTTCCTGTATATCCTCGGGCTAGTCTAATAGCGCTCATTGTGGCTTCAGTGCCTGAGTTAACTAGTCGAATGGTTTCTATTGAGGGCATTAATTCACAAATTCTCTTAGCAAAAATAACCTCGAGTTCAGTTGGGCCGCCAAATGCAATACCCAAATCAATTTGGTTTTTTAAAGCAGATTTGATTTTAGGGTGCGCATGACCAAGAATCATGGGTCCCCATGCTCCTATATAGTCTATGTAATTATTGCCATCTTCATCGTATAAATAAGCTCCTTCTGCTTTTTTGAAGAATAAAGGAGTCCCTCCAACACCTTTAAATGCACGAACAGGCGAATTAACCCCACCAGGAATAAATCTATTAGCTTCAGTAAAAAGGTATTCAGATTTTGGAAATTTATTACTTATCACCATAAAGAGTCTATAAAAAATTTAGATTAGGCTTTACTACAACTAAGATTATTATTGCCAATAATAGTAAAACAGGAATTTCGTTAAACCAGCGAAAAAATAAATGTCCAAATTGCACTTTGTTATAAAATGTTCGCATAAAGTGCCAACAAAGCCCATGGTAGATAACTAGTAATGCAACACAAAAAAGTTTTGCGTTCATCCATGTGGCATTTGAATAATATTCATTATTGAATGTGTATAGCCAGCCACCTAAAAAGATCACTAATATCATTGAGGGAGTCATAATCCCATAGAAAAGTTTTCTTTCCATAGTTTGGAATCTAGCTCTGCCAAGTGTGTCGTTTGTCATTGAGTGGTAGACAAATAATCTAGGCAGATAGAAGAGACCTGCAAACCAAGTGATTACTGCGATAATGTGAAATGCTTTAATCCACAACATATTTATAAGATAGACCAATTACTTTACAACAATTAGCAATCATAGCACTGTGAATATATAACGAAAACATGACAAATCATTCTGTGTAAAATAGTGCTTCAATAAGCGAAGATTTAATACCACAATTTTACTGCTTTTAGTTATCAAAAGTATTTGATAATCAAAACATGAGACAATAGATTGACCTGAGACTCCAATTGCTGTTGAACAGATTTATTAATTAACTCGTAAAGTTATAGTCTATTAAATATTGTCATAAATATGTCCAATTACTTATTAGTAAGTTTCGGTCTATTTCGATCGGTTATAAGGTTAGTTATTTGACTATGAAATTCAGTAAATGTAGCTATGTTTGCAACCAAAAAATATTTTTGTAAATTTCCCCTCTCTAAAGATGTCAAAAATGTAATTTCGATAACTATTTATATTGTTGCGTATGTAAAAAAATGGCAAAAGTAAAAGGAAGCAAACAAGAACAAATGATGGTTGTGCCCTTTCGCCCGCCAACTTATTTTGGTGGACGGCTTGCTTTAATTTGTGGTTTTTTTTTGTTCAGTTTTGGTGCTTACTGTGCGGGTCATTATTTCGGTTGGAAGGAAAACGCTGGAGTTATTTTAGAATCAGGCCGATTTAAAAATATAATCAATCCATTCGATAACGATATTAAACAATTAAGACAAAAGTTAGTAGCTCAAGAGCAGTTAAGCTTACTAGACAAGCAAGCGCTTGATAATGTTCAAATAACTCTCCTTAGTTTGAGGGAAAAAATTTCTAAGCTGGAAGAAGAGGTACTCTTTTATAAAGAAATTATGTCACCTGAAAATAATGAAACAGGATTAGTAATAGGCCAATTAGAACTTCTAACTACAAATGTTGACAATTCATTTAGATACAAGCTTGAGATTAAACAACAAGGTAATAATGAGAATTTAATTACCGGCTTTGCTAACGTAAGCGTTATGGGCGAACTAGATGGTGATTCTAAAACGTTCCCGCTTAAAGATTTAACTAATACTGAGAAGAGTATCGATATAAAGCTTCAATTCCGATACTTTCAGAATCTAGAAGGGGTATTGGTTTTACCAGAAGGGTTTGAGCCAGAGAAGGTCCAAATTAATGCTGTAACTGAAGGAAAAGTAGTAAAGACTTTACAAAAAAGTTTTGTTTGGGTTGTAGAGGATTAAATATCTAATCAATTAGAGTTTAGAAAGCTTTAAATGAATATTTAATTTATTGCCATAATATTGCATTGTTTTATTTTAATTGAGAACGACTTGAAAAAAAAATTTAGTGTTTCCAATATTACATCACTAATTTCCAAGGGTACTGAAATTACTGGTGATATTCATTTCAGTGGTGCGCTTGAAATAGAGGGTCGAGTTTTTGGTAATATTTTTGCAGATGAGGATTCAACGGCAGAAGTTAGAGTTCGTGAAACTGGGTTTGTGAAGGGCGATATCCAAGTACCACTTGTTATTATTAATGGACTGATTGAAGGAAATGTTTTTTCTAGCAACCATATAGAGTTGGCTGCAAAAGCGAGAGTCGCAGGTAACATTTGTTACAATCTTATCGAAATGGTTATGGGCTCAGAGATCAACGGAGTTTTATGCCATAAATCATCATCTGATATTATCCAAAAACAATTAGCCACAGAAAATAATGTCAAAAATTGTGTGCACACAAACAAAAATTTGCATTTAAGAAAGACAGTTAATGGTGTAGAAGAATTAATTCCAATCTAAATATGCTACTGCGCCATTTTTTCATTTAGTTTCTTCGTTTTTCCTCTTTTGTACCACGAGTCCATATATGTCAATAGTAGAAACATATGATGCAGTATCAATGACCCTAACTGACAATGCTGCAAAAAAAGTAGAGATTTTAATTGTTGAAGAAGGTAATCCTAATCTCAATTTGCGCGTATATGTTACGGGTGGAGGATGTTCAGGCTTTCAATATGGATTTTCATTTGATGAAAAAATAGCAGATGAAGATACAGTTGTCTCTAACAAGGGGGCAAAATTATTAGTTGATTCATTGAGTATTCAGTATCTGGTAGGATCTAAAATTGATTATACAGAGGGACTTCAGGGATCTCGTTTTATTGTTGAAAATCCTATGGCTATTACTACTTGTGGCTGCGGTATGTCTTTTTCTATCTAAGTTTTCCTTTTTTTAGTCGTTCAATAAAATCGAACACCACTTGGGTGGGAATTTAACCCCTTGAATGAGGTTTTCAATAGCAAATCTAAGACGTACATTTTCAAAATACTTCAAAAGTGGTGCAATACACTCGGAGGCCAATAAAGGGTATCCGATAAGAGAAGCCAGCAAGTCTTAGGCGCTGGCAAATCAGCAATTAGGTGCTGGGTCACTCAAACTGGAACAGCAGCCTTGCGGTATAACCCCCAGGTCCAAGGCGCTCACGCTGGAAGAAATAAAAAATAATCTTTAAACATTATTTTGATAATAGATACCGCCCGCAATAACTGGATGTTTTGCGCCAGTGAATGGGCTGAAATCTACGGTTTCATGATTTATTGTTTTGCTCGCAAGCCATGCAAAAGCGACTGCTTCTACTCGATCAGGATGAATCCCCAACTTAGATGTTGATGAAATCCCAAATGAAGGTAATTTGATTTGTAGGCTGTCTAGTAGAGCGATATTTTGGGCGCCACCACCACATACAAGAATTTCACCTGTCTCTGATAGCTTCTCGATCTCACGACTAATTGTTTCTACAGTTAAAGCCATTAAAGTAGCCTGAACGTCTTCAGGTGCAATATTTAATTCTAATTTAGAAAGTTTTGCTTCGATCCAGCCGATATTAAATAGTTCCCTGCCAGTGCTTTTAGGTGCCGGTAAATTAAAATATTCCTCATTCATTAGTTCACTAAAAAGTGAATTTGAAAAAGTTCCAGAATTTGCCCACTCCCCTTTGTTATCAAATTCCCTATTTAAATTTTTCTTTATCCATGCATCCATGAGGACATTAGCCGGTCCGGTATCCAATCCTGAGGGCTTGGTTTTATTTTTAGGCAAGAAAGTAATATTTGAAATTCCACCTAAATTTAATATAAAACGATTTACAGTATAACTGTGAAAAAATTCGCGATGAAAAGCTGGCACAATTGGCGCGCCTTGGCCTCCTGCGGCCATATCTTTTCTCCTGAAATCAGCTACAGTTGTAATATTTGTTAAAATTGAGATTGTATTTGGATCTCCAATTTGAATGGTAAATGGACATACATTGTCTATCTGACGAGGCTGATGCCAAATTGTTTGCCCATGGCTTCCTATGGCAGTGATGTCAGTTGTTTTAAGATTGTTCTTTGTGAGTATTTCCAAAGTGGTTGTTGCGAATAATTTTGCTATCGCGATGTCGCAACTTCCCAAAGTTTTAAAGTCAAGTTTATTTGTCGTTAATCTAAGTAGTTCTCTTTTAAGATTTTTCGGTATTTCATTACAAATAAAATCCACAAGAAGAATTTCATTTTCATTGATTGAAACTAATGCGCAGTCGACCCCATCCATGCTGGTTCCGGACATAAGCCCAACATAAAGATTACCTGTTGTTAACTTTTTCATATTATGTGGGTTGGTACAGAGAATTAGAATTTTAAGCTTAACTTAAAAGCATTAAAATTAGCGACTGTGATTCTTCTCATAAATTTTGCATGTCTGGATGTAGTGGTCAACTAATTCCGGACAGTGATTTAGATAGATTTTCAGCTCGTGCAGGTGCCACCCCATCGTTAAACGCGTGCGGCCTGCGCCAGTTGTAATAATCCATCAGATAAAAGCTGATGTCTTTTGCTGCTTCTTCTGTCGTCATGTAACCAAGACCCGGTATCCATTCCGTTTTCAAGCTCCTGAACAGTCTTTCCATCAGCGCGTTGTCCCAACAGTTGCCACGTCGGCTCATGCTTTGCGTCATGCGATAGCGCCACAAACGTTGGCGGAACTGTCGGCTTCCATACTGACTGCCTTGATCAGAATGGAACATTACTCCTTCCGGTTTACCACGCTGTTCATAGGCCATATCCAGCGCCTTCATGGCCAGCTCTGCATCGGGGCGGGTTGAAAGTGCCCAGCCAACAACGCGCCGTCTGAACAAATCAATCACAACAGCTACATAGTGCCAACGGTTGTCCGCCCAGATATAGCTGATGTCGCCACACCACACGGTGTCTGGAGCCATTACCTCAAATTCCCGATCCAGATGATTGGGAATATCAACTCGCTCAACGTCTGCGTTCTTGTATTTGTGAGAGCCGGGCTGTTTGGATACCAGGCTGGCCTTTGCCATTAATCGCCCTGTTTTAAAGCGGCCAATCGGATTACCCAGTTCTCGCATCATCCCCATCAGCATACGGGCTCCTGCCGAGTTGCGACTGAGCCTGAACAACTCTTTGATCTTGCTGCGAAGATAAAGTCTTTCAACGTCAATGTGCTGGACGCTTTGCACATGCTCATAGTAACTACTGGGCGCCACCTCGAAAGCGGAACAAACTAGCGACACGGGTTCCTGCTCTCTTAACTGGTCAATCAGCGCGTACGTTCGAGTTCGTCCGACATCAAGAGAGCGGTAGCCTTTTTTAGGATGGCTTTCTCACGTTCCAACCTGTTGATTCTGGCTTCAAGCTCCTGAATTTTTTGCTGATCAGGCGTCAGAGCCTTGGACTTAGGAGTTATGCCGCCACGCTCCTGATCTAGCTGCGTGACCCAGCGTCTGACGGCCGTCTCACCAACTCCTAATGCCTTGCTGGCATCTCTAATCGAATAGCCCTGGTTGAGCACCAAGTGCGCTGCTTCACTCTTGAAGTCTGTTGAAAACGTACGTCGTTGTCTTGCCATTGAACACCTCATTCAAGGGGGTTAGATTACCACCCAAGTTGGTGTCCGGTTTTATTGAATCACTACAAAGTGACCACAAGAATGATCTTGTTAGAAGGCGGTTACTTTATAAGCCAGGAAAAAGTTAATTTGTTAAGTCACCAAAAAATTCATCAAGAGTCCGCGCTTAGATTCTCTTGTCGTGTGCTCAAATTGTTCTTATCGCTCTGTCCAAAACAGATGGATTTAGGCCTTTTATTACTTACGGAATCGCCTACACCGGGATACTGATGAAGTCTGGTAAACTAGTTTGTTTTATATAAAGTCTCCATTGTTGTTATAGAAAATTCAGGATTATTTAATGCAGAGCCATAAAACTAATTTCATTGAAAGTCTTCGATCTAGAGGGCTGATTTCCCAACTATCTTCAGATAACGAACTAGAAGAGCATTTAAATAGCGGGTGTAGAACAGTTTATTGTGGTTTTGATCCTACCGCGGAAAGTTTGCATATTGGCAATTTGGTTCCTCTTTTAGCTCTAAAACGATTTCAAATGGCGGGTCACCGTCCGATCGGATTGGTCGGCGGAGCCACAGGGATGATTGGCGACCCTAGCTTTAAGTCGAACGAAAGAAAGCTCAACTCTGCAAAAACTACTGAGGAGTGGACGGATAAAATAAAACAGCAATTGTCCAAATTTATAGATTTTGACTGTGGAGAAAACTCTGCCTTGGTTGTAAATAATATGGATTGGACGAGCCAATGGAATGTCATTTCTTTTTTAAGGGATATTGGTAAGCACTTCTCCATCAACTCTATGATTCAAAAAGAAAGTGTCAGGCAGAGGATTGACAGAGAAGGAGAGGGGATTTCCTTTACTGAGTTCACCTATATGATATTGCAGTCTCTTGACTTTGCAGTACTTAATAAAAGCCATCGATGTACCTTGCAAATTGGTGGGAGTGATCAGTGGGGTAACATCACGGCAGGTATAGACCTTACCCGGCGGATGAATCAACAACAGGTTTTTGGATTGACTTTGCCTCTTGTTACAAAAGCAAATGGAGGAAAATTTGGTAAAACTGAGGCGGGAACAATTTGGCTAGACACCGCTAAAACTTCTTGTTATTCCTTCTATCAATTTTGGTTGAACACAGCAGACGCTGATGTTTATAAATTTCTACGCTATTTCACATTCTTAGATACTTCAGAAATTGATGAGATTGAAAATAAGGACAAAGTTGCAGCTGGGCGGCCAGAAGCTCAAGAAATATTGGCGAGAGAGGCTACTTTGTTAGTTCATGGCATGGTGGGACTAGAATCCGCTTTGCGAATAACCCAATCTCTCTTTAATGGTGAGATTGGAGCGCTGACTGAAAGTGATTTCCTTCAGCTTAAGCAGGATGGGCTCCCATCGACTCTCGAGGTGACAGAGTCTCTAAGTCTTGTAGATGTGCTTGTGAAGAGTGGTTTGGCCGCTTCGAATAAAATGGCTAGAGAATTCATCGTGAATGGTGCGGTTAGTATTAATGGGGTGAAGCTTTTGGATCCTTCTGCTGTTCTTAGTTGGGAGCAAGCCCTCTTCGGTCGATATTTGTTGCTAAGGAGGGGGAAGAAATATTTCCATTTATCGTATAGGCCGTGAATTTAATGTTGTGTGTCAATCTTTTATTTATCTTTAGCCAATGATTCTTTCTTTGGTAGTTTACTTTAGTCAGCACATTTTTTTATAAACTTCTTGTCAGTCGAGTTTATCTGAGTATACTGCGCGCTCTCTGCAGGCGAGGGTCTGTGGATAAGCTCTTTAACAGAATGATCAAGTAATAGAAGTGGGCGTTTGCTGTTGTGGTATTTGTCATTAGATAAAGACTCGATAGTAAACAACACTGTTAATTCATTGATGCTGTCGTTATGCGCGCAAGTGCATAACTGGTATCTGGCTTGAATAAGATGTTTTAAATTGAGTCATGTCCTTCGGACATACAAGAATAAGATATTGGTAGGGTTTGACCCTATTGGTGTCGACGTTTTTAAACTGAAGAGTTTGATCATGGCTCAGATTGAACGCTGGCGGCAGGCCTAACACATGCAAGTCGAGCGGTAACGCGGGGGTAACCCTGGCGACGAGCGGCGGACGGGTGAGTAACGCGTAGGAATCTACCTATTAGTGGGGGATAGCCCGGGGAAACTCGGATTAATACCGCATACGCCCTACGGGGGAAAGCAGGGGCTCGTAAGACCTTGCGCTAATAGAAGAGCCTGCGTTGGATTAGCTAGTTGGTAGGGTAAAGGCCTACCAAGGCGACGATCCATAGCTGGTCTGAGAGGATGATCAGCCACACTGGGACTGAGACACGGCCCAGACTCCTACGGGAGGCAGCAGTGGGGAATATTGGACAATGGGGGCAACCCTGATCCAGCCATGCCGCGTGTGTGAAGAAGGCCTTCGGGTTGTAAAGCACTTTAAGTGGGGAGGAAGGGGTGATTGCTAATAGTAGTCATCATTGACGCTACCCACAGAATAAGCACCGGCTAACTCTGTGCCAGCAGCCGCGGTAATACAGAGGGTGCAAGCGTTAATCGGAATTACTGGGCGTAAAGCGCGCGTAGGCGGCTATTTAAGTCGGGTGTGAAAGCCCCGGGCTCAACCTGGGAATTGCATCCGATACTGAATGGCTAGAGTATGAGAGAGGGAGGTAGAATTCCACGTGTAGCGGTGAAATGCGTAGATATGTGGAGGAATACCGGTGGCGAAGGCGGCCTCCTGGCTTAATACTGACGCTGAGGTGCGAAAGCGTGGGGATCAAACAGGATTAGATACCCTGGTAGTCCACGCCGTAAACGATGTCAACTAGCCGTTGGGAACCTTAGTGTTCTTGGTGGCGCAGCTAACGCGATAAGTTGACCGCCTGGGGAGTACGGTCGCAAGATTAAAACTCAAATGAATTGACGGGGGCCCGCACAAGCGGTGGAGCATGTGGTTTAATTCGACGCAACGCGAAGAACCTTACCAGGTCTTGACATCCAGAGAACTTTGTAGAGATACATTGGTGCCTTCGGGAGCTCTGAGACAGGTGCTGCATGGCTGTCGTCAGCTCGTGTCGTGAGATGTTGGGTTAAGTCCCGTAACGAGCGCAACCCTTGTCCTTATTTGCCAGCACGTTATGGTGGGAACTTTAAGGAGACTGCCGGTGACAAACCGGAGGAAGGTGGGGATGACGTCAAGTCATCATGGCCCTTACGACCTGGGCTACACACGTGCTACAATGGAGCGTACAGAGGGCCGCAACCCCGCGAGGGTGAGCAAATCCCACAAAACGTTTCGTAGTCCGGATTGGAGTCTGCAACTCGACTCCATGAAGTCGGAATCGCTAGTAATCGCGAATCAGAATGTCGCGGTGAATACGTTCCCGGGCCTTGTACACACCGCCCGTCACACCATGGGAGTGGGTTGCACCAGAAGTAGCTAGTCTAACTGCAAAGGGGACGGTTACCACGGTGTGATTCATGACTGGGGTGAAGTCGTAACAAGGTAGCCGTAGGGGAACCTGCGGCTGGATCACCTCCTTAACGATAAAACAAAACTACGCAGCAAGCGTTCACTTCTATTACTTGATCAAGGTAAATTTGCCCATTCTTTGTATTAGGCAAAATTCCCAGTTAATGGGGCTATAGCTCAGCTGGTAGAGCGCCTGCCTTGCACGCAGGAGGCCAGCGGTTCGAACCCGCTTAGCTCCACCAAATCTGAGTATGTTCTTTAACAACACGTAGACGAGAAAATCAATAATTGCTGATGCAATGCCTTTGTGATGAGGGTAAAGCGTTGGTGATAACGAAGTACTGTACAAGCGCAAGATTGATGTGTGTTTATTAGCGT